>Ga0255342_1000083_pt1 | contig 173532 bp, 168 predicted proteins | sample wastewater_treat_3_FD_192416 | JGI IMG/M metagenome (GOLD analysis project Ga0255342, IMG submission 192416) | Wastewater microbial communities from Lulu Island WWTP, Vancouver, Canada - plant14 | ecosystem: Engineered > WWTP > Wastewater > Unclassified | place: Canada: Vancouver, British...
GCTGATTTCGTAGGACTGCACAAAAAACATTTTCCGACTTTTACATCGACTCGCTCTCGGTCTGCTTTGCATCAAAGGCAGGCTTTTCATTCCCCCTTTCGAGCTGTCGGAGCATTAATTCTCCGAGTGACTCTTCAGCTCTTTTCCTGCCAAGGAAAGCAGACCAAACACGATAAGTGACACCGTCAACAGTACAGTCGTGATGCAATACGGACTGTACCTCGGGATCTTCACTGCAATGAGTCTTTTCAAGGTTTATGCTCATACATCCGCCTCCTCTAAAACTATTCAATTCAAATTCACAGGTACAAAATCAAATCGTACCGTCTTTGCTGAGCCTGCGTGTTACCAGCCCAGACTTTTTGAGCATCCCTTGCGAGGCCTGCTCGTTTTCTTATCACTCCTCTCACAGCGGCAATTATGCTGCTCAGACGCCTCCCATATCTCCCTGATCATAGCCTTTATCCGGCTTTTTCCTCAAAAAAGACGCCTGCTTTTTTGAAATCCCCAAGGAAAGACGCCTCTGCTTACTTCACAGCAAATGCCGAAATATCGGCGGGCACTGCCCGTCCGATGTGGAATGGCGGGCGCAAATGACGCCAGCCTTTTTCCTGCAAACCAAAAAGGGGCACGGGTTCTCCCGTTTCAGCGGCAGGCGGAATGCCGTCTGCGATGCTTGCCGGTCTTGCCGGTCTTGCGGACCGACTTCCGCACCGCAGGTTTGTCCGTTTTTTCTCCCTCTGATATATCCCCCAACTCGCTCCATGTTGCGCGACAACCGCGTTCAACGGGAGCGGTGGGGTAACTTTTGAAGGCGGCTAAAAAGGGGCTTTTTGTGAGTGTTTCGGATAATCACTCTTTACACAGTTACTGCCATGATTATCATTGCAAAGAAAAGAAGGCGCATAGTTTATATTATCTTTGGTAGTTAATATATATCTTCCTTCTTAGCTATATAATATATATTCTATTGTTTACTTAATATATAAGCCTATGACATCATGACACAGCCCCTATGACAATTCAGCTTTTAAACCGAAGTGCAAGCTCTGCGTCGCGGAGCTTGTCCTCGTCCATGTCATAGTTCAGGAATGCGACCTCGTATGAGTTCTCGACCTGACGACCGTTGTCAGCATAGTTGTTGTGGATACGAATGATGTCCTTCTGCGCAAGAGTTTTCAGTGCGCGCTCAACATTGCTCACCGACATTGCAGTATCTCTTGCGATACCTGTGCGGCTTATGGTCGAGGTTTTCTTTTCGCTGTCGTAGTAACAGAGTAAATCCATCACCACCTTGAACTCGGCAGGCGTAGTGATGTTGAGATACTCCAGCGGAGAGTTGATACCGTTAGAGTATGCTGTACAGTTGATAACGTTCAAATCTTTCATCTACATCTTCCTTTCGCGTTTCGAGTTTTTACTTGTGATGTCAAGAGTTGTCCGGACGTCTTAACTGTGTTCAGTATACACGACTGCTTGACAAAAGTCAATAGATATAGTATACTATCTCTACCGAGTTCAATCTATAATCTATTTTTATGAACAAATTGTAAACTTTTAATTTTTAGCTGTTTATACAGCTGTTTTCAAGACAAATCACAGTGTTATGCGCTCTGACGAAATAGAACACTATTTCTGAAAGGAGTTATTATGTTTGAGATAGAAGCACACTACCATGACAGAAAAATATATCTTTCCGACGGCAGAGTTTATCCGCTCGGAGAGATACTTCTGCGCTATTTTTCAATGAATTTTTATGACTTAGGTGAACTGTTTGACGTATGTGAACGTGCAAAGTCTGAGCTGAACATCAGTTTCTTGTTCTGTCCTGCTGACATAGGCAAGTGTGCACAGGAAATAGAATTCACATACGATAGCATCATGGACATTGCAAAGTCACTTCCGCCCTACGACACAAAACATTTCAGACATGGTCTGCTAAGAAATCTGTTCGCATACTACAACGACATCTTTGACGAGCCTTTCTATGAGGACTCGGAGTTTGAAGTCGATGACTACAACGAACACTTTGTCAATGCAGAGAGCACTCCTGTGTCCTATGAGGAAATGTATATCACGGAAGAGCTGCACGAACTGCGAGCGTTATCTGATTATGAATTTGACAGCAAGAAGGTTTTCAGCAACTACGAGAACAGAAAAGACGCTGCTGACTTTACAACTTGTATCGAGCAGATGACGAACGAATTCTCAACTTTTATCGAGGACATTATCCGCGTCAAGAAAATCTTTATGCCGTTTGTAGACGAACTTTGTGACCACAACAGTTATCCGACAACTCAGAAAGTGATTGACACATTTCAAAAATATATAGGCGTTATTTCAAGCGGAAGTATGTGCATGGGACATACAATAATCGAAACAAAAATAGGTCCCATACTCTGTGAGACCTATCGTTTCACATCGCTGGGAGCCTTTCTGTATTTTGAATTGTTCAAGTGTATTGAAGAGAAGTTCATGCCTGTCAAGTGCCGCAACTGCGGTCGGTGGTTCATTATGAAGCACACTACCTTCTCGCACTACTGCAAGCGACTCATAAGCAGCAATCCTCCGAAGACTTGTCGTGATAATGCAATGAGCCACAACTTCAAGGAGAAGATAAAGAGTGATCCTGTGTGGGAGATATACAATCGTGCCTACAAGCAGCACTACGCTCGCTATATGAAAAAGAAAATGAGCAAGTCCCAGTTCGCAGAGTGGGGCGACTACGCTATTGAGCTGCGAACTAAGGCTGCCGATGGTGAGTTGGAGATGGAAGAGTATCAGAGGTTAATGAGAATATAGCATAAATGTCACTTGATTAAATCGCTCTGTTGTGGTATAATAACTACACTAAACGAAAGGAGGCGGTAACATGGCCTATGAACTGCGGCACTTTGATACTCCGCTAATGAGGTTCACAGCGACTGAGGATACAAGCACGCCCGAGATAGAAATACTCTGGGTAAATGAAGAAAAAAAGGCATTGCTGCCTCTTGATATGAATATTGACGGCGACAGCGTTTCGCGTTGGCTGAGGCATAGGACTATACCGAAGAATCGTGCATACGTCCACAGCTTCCTCAGCAAGTGCGGACTCAATCTCAACCGTCCTATGAGTATACTCAGCGTATCAAAGGGACTGTCGCTGAACGACTGCTACTGGGTGGTCGAGGAAGGCTTTGAGGGCGGCTTCTCGCAGTACAATCTGTACGAAAACAGGTTCAGCAGAGTGCTGGGACTTATCGCTTTCACAGGCTACGGCAGCTCTGTGAGAACTTCTCTGGCATCCTGTCCTGAGTTCACAACTAACGGTATGCTGCCTAAGTGCTGGCGCAGAGAGAACGGAGTTATCAGACTTTACAAAGGCGGAACAAGCGGAGCTTCAAATACAGGCAATGAGCCATATTCGGAATTTTACGCTGCTCAGATAGCAGACGCTCTGGGTATCAATGCTATCTCCTATGGACTGTCAAAATGGCAGGGTGAACTGTGCTCCACCTGCGAGTTGTTCACAAGCATGGACTCCTCTTTTATGCCGATAGGCAGACTTGTCAACAAGGGCGGTATGAAAGCTGTCCGTGAGTATTACGAATCACTGGGCGAGGAGTTCATAAATGCGCTTGATGATATGCTGGTGCTTGACGCAATAATCTGCAACGTAGACAGACATTTCGGAAACTTTGGCTTCTTGGTGGATAACCGCACTAACAAGATAGCTGCTCCTGCACCGCTGTTCGATCACGGTAACTCACTTTTCAATCTTGCAGGCAGGAACGACCTTGCCTCAGGTAAAGCACTCTGCGATTATGCGGATACGCTTGTACCGTGCGTTTATGACGACTTCATCGGCACTGCAAAAAAGGTGCTTACCAACAGGCACAGAGACGGACTTCGCAGGCTGCTTGACTTCCGCTTCAAGCGCCATTCAAGATATAATCTTGATAGTAAACGACTGAAACTCATCGAGGAGCAGATACACAAACGAGCACAGGAATTGCTGAAATAAACAAGCTGTTCAAATTACGCAATATGCAAAAAAGCCGCAGGGATTACCCTGCGGCTTAGTTATTATCAAATATTCAAGAATTATCATACCTTGTACACTGAAAGTGTACAAGCTTGTTATTGCACATTTTTAGTGTACACATTTTTGTGATTGCAATTTCAAATTCATCGATGTATAATGATGTTAGAAATTCACAGGAGGTTGAAACTATGTTTTTATTGGAAAGCAAAGAAAATATAGGCAAATATCTGAAAAAACTGATAAAAGAAAGAGGATTTGAAAAAGATGCTGATTTCAGCAGAGCTTACCTAAAAGAAAAATACAGAAATATTGATTATACAGAAGATGATTTGAATGAACAATTAAAAACGACAAAAAGCACTTTTTCACAAATATTCAGCGGAAATAAAGGTATCACAATAGAGCATCTGGCAATAATATCAAAGCTTCTCTGCGTTTCCTGTGAGGAGATACTTTCGGCTGGTAAGCAATATGCTTCTACAAGAAATCACGTCACAAATTATGAAATTGCTCAGTCACACGACAGAAAAGTCTGGGACGAGTATATGAAGCGTGAGGACAAGTTGTTCTTAAACTGCGACGAATATCGTAAAACAGTAATAGATTACGCTCTCGAATTTAAGAACTATAGTTTTATGAAGTATCTTCTTGAGGAAAACTTTATATGGTTTGTAGATAATTCAAAAGAGAACTATGAACTGTACTATTATGGTGCTGATACAAGCATTAAATCTAACTGGGATAGATTTGATATGCCAGATCAGTTTATGCATAGGAAACTATATGAGGAAGACAAACTGAGAACACAGACTGCTGTTTTGGCAATTGAAAACGGAGACTGCGCTGTCTTAGACAATCTACACGCGAGAGAGGTACCCGAGTTACATGATATTACTATATGGGGAACTGATAACTTAGATTTTGTTAAAAACCGGAATGATGATCTGATAGAAGCTATCGCCGCTTCTGAAAATGAAGAAATCCTTGCGTACTTCTCTGACGAATTCCCTGTACAAGACAGATGGAAAAGAGAAAACTCTTTGATGTTCCCATTTTTGAATGATGTTATCAAAATAATGCTTGACAACAATAATAATAAATTTGCTGAATTTATTATCCGCAAAATGATCGCTCATAATAAATCTACTTATGAAAAGACATATTCTCTTATCAAAGAAGCCTGTCAAGCAGAATATAATGCAATACAAAAGAATAAAGAGAAAATCATCAAGGAAGCATATCAAAATGGTATCAGCCTTGCTGATTTAAAAGTATCTGGCTATGAAGGACATCACGAAAAAGTGGACCGGTCGCCGTCAGGACTGGAGCCGCATCTACGCTCAGCTTGTGATATATTATGGTGACAGGATACCCGAATAACATTTTCATCTTGACAATCAAATAATCATGTGCTAATATGCAGATAAGACCGACTGCTTTCACAATCGGTCTCATCATATACTCTTTTATTGCACTATTTTTCGTTTACACAGAATTTGGGATTGACTCTGATTTCCTGTATAAACTGTGTTTTCCCTGCTTTGATAAACAGGTATACAGGTATTGCCTTGCTGTTCATATAGTCAGGCATTTTTCAAGCTTGGCAAGGATATCAGCTTTTTTGTATCTCTTTCCTCTGAATACAAGCTGATTGATACGGTCACCGTAGACCTCATGCCAGTCGTCCTTCAAATTGGGATAATTCTTGAACATACCCAGTCATAAAATACTAAGATACGACATATTTCGACAAAATCTCTGAGAGTATAGCCAGTTTTAATGTGGTATAATAATCACGGCACGGTTTTATACCGTCAAATTATGAAAGGAGATGTTACTATGAACATCGAGACTATGCTGCAAATTGTAGCCGAACAGAACCACACGACAGTTGAAGAAGTGCGAAAAGAAATGGAAAAGGCAATTATTGATGCAAAAGATACGCCGAATTTCAAAAAGACCTTCGACAATAAGATGCCGACATTGGAGGAATTTATAGAGAAAGGAATTGAACTTGTTAAAGAGAATATGGATAGTTGATAATGCTCATAACAATACTGCCAAAGGTCTGTTTTTGACTACATATTCGCCTTATTGCTTATGCCGAATTGATTCCACCGCCATAGAAAGCACTTCCGATATGTAAGGCTTATCTACTTTATAGTAGAATATTGACTGAACGCGCTGTGGATCATACTCATATGCGGATTCTATTGCTTTTCTCATATTACGCTCGACAGCTCTAACATTTTTACCATGTTCCATTGCAACCATCGGATACAGTTCTTTTGTAAGAGATTTGAGAAGATGAGGCGATTTTAACGATAGAAGTATTGCTTTTATGAGAAGATGATAACCGGTTAAATGAGGGCGAATACCAAGTTTCTGTACAAATTTTACGACGTCGTTTTCCAGCTGGTCTGTATGTAATTCATTTCCTTTTGACGACAGGCTGGCTGGCAAATGATACGTATTTTTTTCTTCATTTTCATTGATTACAGCGTTGTTTGATAACATAATTATTCTCCTTTTATGTTCCGTAGTTTTAATGTTGTAGTATAGGCTGAAAAACGACAGGATCACTGCTTGCTTCAATAGTTATTATTTTAAGAAAAACAGTTGACATAATTTGATATTAATGATATAATCATACCATTAAATGTCAAAGTCTATGCATTGTTTCCCTGCTATTTGAATAAGGCTTTATGTCGAATTAGCCTACTTACTATATATGAATTGTAACATAATTCGCGGTTTATTTACAAGCTATTTTCAGTATAATCATTGTATAACTTTAGTCTATTTTATTGAACTCAAAAAAATACCAAAAAGGAGCTTTTTATTGCATGGAAATCGAAAAACTCAAAAAAACTACCATTGAACGACTAAAAAAGGTCAAGGTAGAACAGGGATTATCCGTTTCAAGAATAATGGAAATGCTCGAAGCAAAGGGAAAGTTTGTGTCGGAAGCGACAGTTAAAAGAATTTTTTCTGAGGGCTCTGAGGAATTTAATTTTCGTTATCAGGATTCTATAGCGCCTCTTGCTGACGTACTTCTTGACCTTTACGGCGATACCAGCGGACTTGATGAAGTAATGGCTTTGAAGCAGATTATACACGACAAGAATCAGACCATAGAATTTATGATGATAAAATTTGAAGAACAGAAATCTGCATATGAAAAGAATGTTGCGCATCTGAAAGGTCAGATACATAGACTTAATGAAAGACTGGATATCCGAGAAAGATCTATTGAACGCAAGGACGCTATCATGGAAAAGCTCCTTAATGCATATCTGCTTAAGGAAACCAGTGATATAGAAGTTGAGTTGTAAATATCAGTATAATCCCCTCTGTAAGTCTTATTAAGATTACAGGGGGGATTTCATTTAGAGATATTTGAAGTTATTACTCTTCATTCTTTTTGGCGAAACATTCCTGATTTTTTGAAATTAATAATTGTTATTATATTGACAATCCACAGCCAAGAACAATCTGTGCCATATAGAAATAGCCAAACATCATCAGCAGTGTGACAATTACGACCGCAGGCAGAGATTTGTTTCTTGATAGCCGGTGCTTTCTGATTTTTTCTTTTGACATATAAACCTCTCCTTTTTTAGTATACCATCTTACACTTAATTGATACATATGTTCATATTATACACCCATTTCATAGAAAAGACAATAGGGGACAACCATGAATTTACATATATTCTATAAATGTCAATGATGACCTAATAAGAAAGAAAACCGCCCGTGAAAGGGCGGTCATCAAATTAGTATATTTTCTTAGTTCTTTTTCATGAATTCTTCCAATGACAATGGTTTTTCTTTTGTAGTCGAGGCATAAGCGTAATATGATAGAATATACGAAGCGTCAACTGCGTTAATGTTTTTATCATTGTTTACGTCTGCCGCTTTTTTCTGAGCGTCATTGAAATTAGAGGATTTGCCAGTGGATGTCCTTGCGTAATCCTCAAGAACATATGAAGCATCAACTGCGTTTATGGTCTTATTGCCATCTACATCGCCAAGAGCGTACTCAAGAGCTACAACATTGAGTGTGTCGTCGTTATAGGCATTTTTATCTGAGTAGAAAGTGATTTTTACTACACCCGGCGCAACTCCTTTAATCTTTCCATTTTCAATAATTGCTATTGAAGTATCAGAACTCTCGATATGATCAAGCGGCCAGCCGTCGGTATAGTATTGTGCATACTCACCGACTTTTATAGTCTGATTATAGAGCCAAAAACTTGTATGAAGATATGGTGTGGTTGTTGTAACTGTAGTAACAAGCGTTGTTGTGGGCTGAGTTGTATTGGTTATGGTTGAAGTAGCAGTTGTTGTAGAGCCAATTGCAGTTGTCGTAGATGTGTTCTTAGTCGTTGAGTTTGTATTATTTGATGTTGAGGTAGTAGTTGTTGTAGTTGTAGCAGTCGTTTCCTTGGTTGTTGTGGTAGTTGAGTTTGTTGTTGTAGTGCTTGTCGAAGTAAGTGATGTTGTAGTAGTTGTTGAAGTTGCAGAACCTGATACTGATGTTGTTGATGTAACATCAGGAACATCTATTATCAGTTCTCCATCATCATTTACTGAAATCGTACCATTTGCCTTTATATATGGCAGATATCGCTTCAGTGTTGAATCGCTGATGTACTTACCGAGTCCGTTCGTAATAATACCTGCTGCTTCAGCATAAACACTTACATCAGCACCTGTTATGGCGCCGGTAATATTTACCGACTTTCCGTTTGGTACATAAATACCGCCCTTATCACCTTTAATACAGATATTACCGCTTAGATTTACCGTACCATTTTTCAAGCACTTTAAACCATAATCTTTATCACTTATTATCTTACCGCCTGATATATTCACTATGCAGTCTGAAGGAGAGCCGCTGACAGCTGCTCCTAATGTTGAAATGACTAATAATTTAGCTGAGCAAACTGTAAAAAGCTACGTTATAAATCGTAAGAACTTCCTGTTCAGCGATACCGAGAAGGGTGCTGATGCAAGTGCGGCAGTTATGAGTATTATTGAGACAGCCAAAAGGAACAATCTTGACGTTTATGGCTATCTTACGCATCTTCTGACTGTTCTGCCTGAATGGGGCGAAAATGTCACGGATGAACAGCTTGAATCTGTTATGCCGTGGAGCAAATCATTGCCTGATTTTTGCAGGCAGGAATATGATGAAATAAGACAATAAGCAAAGAGAAGTCCTCGAAATGATTTCGAGGACTTGTTTTTGGAAAATATATGCTCTGAATAAATGGCGGTTACGTTGGAATTATATGACAAGCAGAAAAACTGCCTTGAAAGTATATTATCTTAAAACTGAATTATATAGATCTTCTAGTGTTTTTATTTTTGTATCACTTGATCTGTTACAGGATGAGGTTTTCCGTCTGCTTCAGCATTCTCAAGTGACAGCGTAATAACGCCCATCATAAATGCGAGAACTACGCCGAGCTTTGCACCCTTTGCGACCAGTGCTTCTGCAATGGGGATACAGCCGAAAACGCTCATCAACAGGATAAGCGAACCGAAATCTACCATTGGTGACGATATAAGAAATGAGAACGTCACGCCCAGCGGAAGCCCTGCACTTGTAAAGCCCATAAATAGTGGTATTGACGAGCATGAACAGAAGGGTGTGACTGTACCAAGCAAAGCCGCGATACAATTTGCGCCGATGCCGTGAAACCTGCTAAGGATCTTCTTCGTTCTTTCAGGAGGGAAATAGCTCTGTATATAGGTTATCACGAAAATCAGAAAACCGAGCAGTATCATGATCTTTATCGTATCATAGATGAAGAACTTCAGACTGCCGCCCAGCTTGCTTTCAGTATCAAGACCGCAGGCGTTCAGCAAAGAGTCGATAAGCCTGTTCAGCCATTTCATGCCGAATATCTCATCCTGGATAAAGTCCCACACTATTCTTCATCGCCTCCGAGGATTTCGGTCAGTATCTCTGCTGCTGTCCTGACCATTTCCGGACAGAGCGTTCTGAACAGTCCGTTTGACCTTGCTTTGTTCCTGTCTTCCTCATTCCTGAGGTCGCAGCCAAGGATATCGCGGCAGATATATGAGTCCTTGCGCTTCTCAAACTCATCAAGGAACTTAACTGCCATATCACGGCCTTTGGCACGGCTAGCTGTATCATTGAGGTCGAACTGTCCGTATTTCATTCCGAGCACCATCAGCGCACCCTTACACGCACCGCAGACTTCGCCCTTGCACATTCCTCTGCCGAAGCAGGCGCCTATCTGAAAAGCCTGTTTTTCTGTTATACCGAACTGCTCTGCAAACGCCGCAAATACTGCCTGCGAACACATATAGCCATTCTCATAATAAGTCTGTAATTCCAGTAGTATGTGTCCTGATCAGGAACTATTGATACTAAAAACTTATCGAGGAATTTCTTTTTTACGCTTTCATCTGTGAAATCGATCAGTTCTCTGAGTGCTCTGGTGATCTTCGTCATATCTTCTATGCAATTGGAGTAGTGTTCCTGCTGCTCTGATATGCTGTCCTTCTGTTTCTGAAGTGAACTGATCTCATTTTCATATGACTGACGCATATCTGTATATTCATCTCTGGTTATTATACAACATTCAGGCAGCATATTTCGAAGCTGAATATATATTTTTATCATTTAACTTAATAGAATGTTTCCCAGCTTCCAATCACTATAAAGTATTGATATATTCAAAAAAGCCGACCTTGTATGGCTTCTGTACGAAACCAACAAAATCGGCTTTAAAATCGCTTGAAAATTCTATATTAGGTTTTGGGCTATTTTCTGAGCTTTTCCGTACTTTTATTCCTGGCTGTCTTTGTATCAGCTCTCAAAACGCCTTTTGGCGCGTTCGAATCGTATTTTTACGGTTTGGGATCTACGGTAACACATAAAAAATTTTTTCTTTTTGATACGCAAAAACTCCCGAAAAATCGGGAGTTTTTGGCTTGGGATCTATTTTATAACATAGATATGGAGCTTGTGACGGGACTCGAACCTGCGACCTGCTCATTACGAATGAGCTGCACTACCAACTGTGCTACACAAGCATATTAAATTTTGAATTTGTAAGGGCGCTGCACGGCTGTCGCTTTATTTTCAGTCCGAGACCTGCTCATTGTCGGTCAGAAATAAGTCGCACTGCTTCGCTTACGCTCCCATTGCTCTGTATTTCTTCCACGGCAAGCCAATTTCACGAACTGTCCGCAGAAGCCATACCTTTAACAGTATAATTATACAATATCAGCAGAAAAAAGTCAAGGGGGAGACCATATTTTTCGCCTGACAGAAAAAACGGCGGAGCGACCGCCGTTTTTTTCTGAACACACTTTCTATTTTCGGTTATTAGTTTGCTTCTGTTACTGTAGTGTCGAAGTCATCTTCATCGAACTCAAAATCGCCTTCAGTTGAGAAATCGAAGGAGAATTCCTCGTCCTCGGGTATCTCACTGAACTCGTTGACCTTTTCAAGGTAAGCAACGAACTCACTTTCATCATCACTCATATCCATAACGAGCTTTCCGTCCTTCAGTGACATATCGAAGTCATCCTCCTCGTCAGAGAATTCCTCGTCGATGAGCTTGATGTTGCCATCATCTGTAAGCTCCCACTCGATCTCGGTAAACTCATATTCCTCCTTGAACTCAAGGGACGAGAAGAAATTAGCCTTGCCGTCTTCGAGGAGCTCGATCTGGAACAGTGCAAATGCATCCATTCCGTAGAAGTTATCTGACTTCTCGCCGTCGATAACGATCTCCTTGCACTCCCACTTGCCGAGATAATCGGAAACATCAGCATCTCCCTCAGCCTTCTTCTCGGCTGTAGTATCCTCAGCTGTGGTATCTGCGGCAGTTGTTGCAGCAGTAGTAGTCTCAGCATCCTTGGATGATGAATCCTTCTTATCTCCGCAGCTGAAAAGGCTTGCAGAGAGGCAAAGAAGAGCGGTTGATAAACATAATAACTTTTTCATGGTAAAAATCCTCCTAATCATTGATCAAACAAGTTCCGTATAACTCTGTATGAGTTCTCTTGAACCTTTGACATATGCATTATACCACAAAAAATCCTGATGTCAAGTTTTTATCAAAAATTATTAATCTGCACTTTTTGCCTGCAATACGTTGAAATCTCACTTATAGTTAGTTGGCACTAACAAAAATAACTATTTTACACAGCACTTTTTTCACACAAAACATAAGCCCGAAGGCGGTTCCAAAACCACCCTCGGGCAATAATTTTATAGGAAATATTATCAATAGTCCTCGCCGTCGCTGCTCTCGTCAGCGCTGTCCCCGGTCTCCTCGCTGTCAGTATCCTCATCGGAGGTCTCGCTGTCCTCGAATGACTTTGTGGGAGCTTCCTCCACAACGGGCTTCTGACCCTTATATACTGTTACGATGAAGCCGTCCACATTGTTGCCGGATATCTCATATCTTGTACCTGTGGGAACGGGCACTGTGGTCTTTTCGGAGCCATCGTCCGAAGCTACGAAGTAGACCTCATAGTCATTTCCGTCGTTGTCCGAGAACTCAAGATGTTCCCCGTCATAGGGATGCTCGCGGACGAGGTCGATGTACTCCTCAAGGCAGAGGTCCTTGCTGTCCATGTAATAGGCATGGGGAATGCCAACATAGCGGAAGTGCCAAGGCTCGTCCTGTATCTTGGTCAGTCTCTGCTTTGCCTCGGTATATCTGACGATAAAGCCGTATTTGAAGCAGTTTGCGTTTATCCATGCGAAGTCGCCCGTACCATTATAATCGTGGTTGACCGACTCGGTAAAGTCAAATGCAAGACCTGTTTCGTGCTCGCTGAATCCGGGCTTTGCGACTCTTGTGGACTCTCCGTCGCCCGACTGGGCAAGGTCGTCCTCATAGAGCTGCTGCTGGAACTCGGTAGTTCTGTACGAACCGTATATTATAAGGGTATCGTTGTTGTACTTATCGTAGAAGTCCTGAACCATCTCTGCCATAGGACCGTAGACATGTCTGAGAATGGTATAGGTAGAGTCAACAGCGGTAAAGCAGCTGATCTCGTTTTCATAGTTCATATCGGTTATGCTGACAAGGTCCTCATCGCCGCCGAAATACTGGTGCTCCTCATTCACAAGGATGAGGTCGCCCTTGAACTTGTCCGTTGTATCCACCCGAAATGACTCATAGATAGTCTGGTTCGGGTCGGGTACGGTAACGTCCGTAGTATCGGGGATCTCTATATCGTTCTGGTCGAAGTAAGGCGACGAACCCACGTCCTTCATATTGGAAAAAGTATTCTTCACAAAAAAAGCGCAGGTGCCTACAAGTACGAGGCTGATGACAGCTTCTGTCATAGTTTTGGCACGCCTTATGCTTTTTTCCTTGCTGATCTTCTGCTTTGACATATGTTCTGCTCCAATCCGCTGCCTGTGCAGCTGAAATAGGGAGTCTGAATAACTCCGTTTACTTTTGTTCTTTTTATCTCTCTTTTTCTACGAATATCGGAACCATAAAATATATCAGACCGTATAAACACACGCGTCTAATAAGCATTATACCATATTTCTCTGTGAAAATATAGAGGTTGGGGAACATCTTTGTAATTCTGCTGTATCCAAACTGATATCCGCCACGTTTGATTGTACTGTTTTCACAAAAAGTTTCCCCTCATACAACTGCTTAAAATCCCATATATTTAGCTAAATGCCCCATACCTCCGTCATATAGTGGTAATCTGTACAAAAAGCAGGTATATTTTAAAGCTGTATTGCACAATCTTTTATGTAAGCACTTGAAAAAGAATTAAATTAATGCTATAATGTATATTGTGAAAGTATGGGCACAGCTTGCTGCGGGCGGCATTTGGGTACCGCCTGTTTCGTTTTTTCTATAAAATCACTGTATTTTCACTATAAGGAGTGATTTCTATGAAATGTCCCCGATGCGGAACTGATAACGAAGCGGGTTTCAGATTTTGCGTAAAATGCGGAGTCAATCTTGAAGATCCGCAGGATATCAATATTGAACAGGTCGATATGGGCGGATATCATTCTGAAGAAGATCCTGCTTCGGGTGGCTACACCTTCGGAAGCGGAACATTTACAATTAGTGACACACCTTCGCGCGAGTCTTCTTCCGATCTTTATACCGCCGATGAGCTGAACGACTCAGATGAGGAGTTCGATTTCAGCAGCTTCGACGAGCCCTTTATCCCCAAGCTCGATACAGGACGAGTTACACTCCCCGAGCAGTCAAGGGCTGTAAGACAGGCTCAGTTAAACAATCAGGGCATGATGCGCCCACAGAACAATATGCACACGGCTTCCCGTCAGGGTATGATGAACGGTATGCCTCCTCAGGGCGGTATGCAGGGACTTCCTCCCCAGCAGGGCATGATGAACGCCGTACCTCCTCAGGGCGGTATGCAGGGACTTCCCCCTCAGCAGGGCATGATGAACGCCGTACCTCCTCAGGGCGGTATGCAGGGACTTTCCCCTCAGCAGGGCATGATGAATGCTGTACCTCCTCAGGGCGGTATGCAGGGTATCCCCCCTCAGCAGAATGGTTCTCAGCAGATGAACGGTATGCCCATGTACGGTCAGCCTATGATGTACGGTCAGCCTCAGATAGTCGGCTACGACCAGAACGGTATGCCCATGTACGGTCAGCCCATGATGTACGGTCAGCCCCAGATAATCGGCTATGACCCCAATGGTATGCCTGTCTACGGTCAGCCCATGATGTACGGTCAGCCCCAGATAATAGGCTACGACCAGAACGGTATGCCTATTTACGGTCAGCCTATGATGTACGGTCAGCCTCAGGCTCCCGATACTCACGAGGGCGCTCCCATGGGACAGATGGCAGGTATGCAGGCAGCGCCGTTAAAGCCCCTGAAGCCTATCCCTCCTCCGCCACCCGCAGAGGATAAGGAAAAGGTGGAGGTACCCGATGATTTCTGGGAGTTTTTCGACGGCGGAAAGGCTACAGAACACGCAGAGGTGGACTCTGCCGACGACTTCTTCGGAAAGCGCGGCGACGAGATCGAGGGCATGAAGCGCTTCGAGAAGAAAAAGGACGCCTATATGAACGATACGCCCCTTGTGGACGCAAGCAAGCTCAGAAAGAATGAGCCTGCAAAGTTCAACAAGTTCTATATGAAGGCAGCAGGTATAGCCGATCCCGACCAGCTTGAAGCCAAAAAGCAGGAAAAGCATATAGACTATATGAGCGCCACAAAGGACGTTGACGCAAGCGAGCTCCGCGTACACGAGAAGTCAAAGTCATGGAACATAATGAATAAGGCTGACAAAGCCAACGCAGACGAGCTGGAAGCCAATGTGACCGAGCATAGAGAGGCTCTTATGGCACAGGCAGACCACGCTGTTCAGGCTATGCCAAAGAAACCCAAGACCTACAACGACGAGATCGACGCCATAGAGCTCCCCGAGTCCATGAAGGCGAAGAAGACCAAAAAACAGGTGGAAATTCCCGGCTTGCCGGAAATTTAATAAATCATAATTTTCATATTAAGGAGATGTTGTAAAAAATGAAGAAGTTTTTACAGGAATTCAAGGAATTCGCACTCAAGGGCAACGTTATGGACATGGCAGTCGGCGTTATCATCGGTGCAGCTTTCGGTAACATCGTTACTGCTCTCACAGAAGATTTCATCAACCCCCTTATCGCTTGCATCGGCGGCGCTGAAGTAGCAGGCAAGATCAAGCTCGGCGACACAGGTCAGTACCTCAACTGGGGGTCACTTCGTAACAGCTATCATCAACTTCCTCATCATGGCATTCTGCATCTTCCTCATGGTAAAGGCTGTAAACAAGCTCATGAGCCTTGGCAAGAAGAAGGAAGAAGAGAAGCCCGCAGAGCCTCCGAAGGAAGAAGTTCTTCTCACCGAGATCAGAGACCTGCTCAAGGAAAAGAAGTAATTATCCTGTATTACATAAAGACCTCCGCTGCTGCGGAGGCTTTTTGTTTGTCATGGCATAAAAAAGCCGTCACTTGAAGTGACGGCTTTTTTATGATCTTTCAATTACAGTCTCATAAATACTCCTGCAACGGAATTGAGGAGAGATAATCCAAGACCGATACAGCCCATTATAAGACCTGCCTTGCCCATACCTGCCTTGTTCGACTCCTTGCCCTTGTTGCCGAGGGTGATAGCTACGATGGAAAGGGGGATTCCTGCGATAGGCAGACACCAGAAAATACAAGCCAGTATTCCGCATACAAGTGCTCCTACAGCCTTGCCGTCGTTCTCGCTTCCGTATCCCATATTCACGTTGCTGTAGAAATCAGGAGCGTTAATGTAGGGATTCTGTCCATAGGGATCATTGTACCCATTCTGTCCGTACTGATTATTCTGCTGTGCATTTGAATAACCGCTGTTCTGCCCGTAGGGAGCATTGTAACCGTTCTGTCCGTACTGGTTATTCTGCTGTGCATTTGAATAGCCGCTGTTCTGTCCGTAGGGGTCGTTATTCTGTCCGCCTAAGTTGTTGGGGTCATTATTGTAATTATTATCCATAACGCTAAACTCCTTTGACTTTTATACGCTGGAGGCTTCCTGTATTATCCTTATCACAAAGCCTATATTGAAAAAAATACCAAACAAGCCGCTTATAGAGGAAAGAACTATTCCTGCAATAGCAAGGCCCTTTTTTCCGCCTTTGCGTCCCTGAATGCCGAGTATCAGTCCGATGAGGCTGGTACAAAGTCCCAGAACAGGAATACACCAATCGAGCCAGCTGAGAATGCCGACTACCAGTGCAGCTATACCTCTTCCGCCGCTTTCGTCGGGAACAGGCTGTCCATAGGGGTCTTTGAAGCCACCGTAATAATTCGGCGCAGTATAGGGCTGTCCGTTGGGATATCCGTAGCCGCCGTTCATGGGAGCTCCGCCATAGTTTGGAGCACCCTGCTGTGCGTCCGAGTAGCCGCCGTTCATGGGAGCGCCGCCGTAATTCGGAGCACTCTGCTGTGCATTTGAGTAGCCGCCGTTCATTGGAGCGCCGCCGTAATTCGGAGCGCTCTGCTGTGCATTTGAGTAACCGCCGTTCATGGGAGTGCCGCCATAGTTCGGAGCGCTCTGCTGTGCATTTGAGTAACCGCCGTTCATGGGAGCGCTGCCATAGTTCGGAGCGCTCTGCTGTGCGTCCGAGTAGCCGCCGTTCATAGGCTGTCCGCCGTAGTCGGGAGCGCTCTGCTGAGGATCATAGCTGCCGACAGACTGAGTGTCGTACTGTGCTGATATATTGCCTTTAAAGCTGTGCTGACCGCCGTACTGCGGCTCAGGCTCAGCACCGCCTGAATTATTCTGATCGTTATTGTAATTGTTATCCATTGCTTTTTAGCTCCTTGGTATCCTGCACTTTTATCGGAACATTATCCGATGCAGGACAGGCTGCGCCTTACGTTCAAGGCACAGCCTGAAAGACTTGTTTTTGATCGTATGAAGTAATGGCTTACTTTATGTCAGCGTGGTGAGCCTGAAGAGACTTGACTCCGAGATGAGTATTGTTCTTGATAGCCTTGATTCCCTCTGCGCTTGCCTTTGCAGCAGCCATAGTTGTCATGTAGGGAACTCTGTGCTTGATAGCAGCCTTTCTGATGTAGCTGTCGTCGTGAGCACTTGTCTTGCCTGCGGGAGTATTGATTATCATCTGTATCTCGCCGTTTGCGATCTGGTCTGCAATGTTGGGACGTCCCTCGTAGATCTTGAAGATCTTCTCGCAGGGGATACCTGCTTCCTTGATCATCTCATAGCTCTTGCCTGTTGCGATGACCTTGAATCCAAGCTCATGGAAGGACTTGGCGATGTCAACAAGCTCGGGCTTGTCCCTGTCGCATACGCTGAGGAGAACTGTTCCCTCGAGAGGAAGCTTGTTCTTTGTAGCCTCCTGAGCCTTGTAGTAAGCCTCGCCGAATGAAGGTGATATACCGAGAACTTCGCCTGTTGAACGCATCTCGGGTCCGAGGAGAGGATCTACCTCCGGGAACATATTGAAGGGGAATACAGCTTCCTTTACGCCGTAGTGACCGATCTGCTTATCCTTGAGCTCGGGAACGGGTGAGGGTCTGCCTGTGAGCTGTGAAGTGATGATATCTGTTGCGATACGGACCATGTTGATGTCGCATACCTTTGATACCAGCGGAACTGTTCTTGATGCACGGGGATTAGCCTCGAGAACGTAAACTGTATCGCCCTCGATAGCGTACTGCATATTCATAAGACCGCAGACATTCATCTCAACAGCGATCTTCTTTGTGTACTCCTTGATGGTAGCTACCTGCTTTTCTGTCAGGTTCTTTGAGGGCAGGATACAAGCGGAGTCGCCCGAATGTACGCCTGCCAGCTCGATATGCTCCATAACACAGGGAACGAAGCAGTGTGTTCCGTCCGAGATAGCGTCAGCCTCGCACTCTGTAGCGTGGTTGAGGAAGCGGTCGATGAGGATGGGTCTGTCAGGAGTTACGCCGACAGCAGCATTCATGTAAACTCTCATCATCTCGTCATCGTGAACGATCTCCATTCCGCGTCCGCCGAGAACGTAGGAAGGACGAACCATAACAGGATAGCCGATCTTGTTTGCGATAGCGATAGCCTCGTCAGCGTTTACAGCCATGCCTGCCTCAGGCATAGGAATGCCCAGCTTGTCCATCATAGCGCGGAAGTGGTCTCTGTCCTCGGCAAGGTCGATGGTCTCGGGAGTTGTACCGAGGATATTTACGCCGTACTTCTTCAGGTCGTTTGCAAGGTTAAGAGGAGTCTGTCCGCCGAACTGAGCGATAACGCCAACGGGCTTTTCCTTCTCGTGGATAGCGAGAACGTCCTCAAGAGTAAGGGGCTCGAAATAGAGCTTGTCTGATGTATCATAGTCAGTGGAAACTGTCTCGGGGTTGCAGTTTACGATAATGGACTCAAAGCCCAGCTTCTTCAGAGCAAGTGCAGCGTGAACGCAGCAGTAGTCGAATTCGATACCCTGACCTATTCTGTTAGGACCGCCGCCGAGGATCATTATCTTGGGCTTTTCGGTGCTTACGGGGCTCTTGTCCTCGTCAAGGTGATATGTTGAGTAGTAGTAAGATGCATTCTCTGTACCGCTTACATGAACGCCCTCCCATGCTTCCTTGACGCCGATAGCCATGCGGGCATTTCTGATCTCCTCCTCGGTAACATCAAGGAGAGAGCTGAGGTAACGGTCTGAGAAGCCGTCCAGCTTAGCCTGCTTCAGTGCGTCAGCAGCAGGAACCGAGCCCTTGTTTGCAAGGAGAGCCTCCTCCTCGTCAACAAGCTCCTTCATCTGCTCGATGAAGTACTTCTTTATCTTAGTGAGCTCGTGGAGCTCGTCAATAGTTGCGCCCTTGCGGAGAGCCTCATACATAACGAACTGTCTCTCGCTGGTGGGGAAGCGAAGCTCTGAAAGGAGCTCCTCCTCGGACATACTGTTGAAGTTCTTTGCAAAGCCGAGACCGTATCTGCCTGTCTCCAGTGAGCGGATAGCCTTCTGGAAAGCCTCCTTGTAGGTCTTGCCGATGCTCATTACCTCGCCGACAGCTTTCATCTGAGTGCCCAGCTTGTCCTCTGCGCCCTTGAACTTCTCGAAAGCCCAGCGAGCGAACTTGATAACTATATAATCTCCGTCGGGAACGTACTTGTCAAGAGTGCCGTACTTGCCGCAGGGGATATCCTTCAGTGTGAGACCGCAGGCAAGCATAGCTGAAACGAGAGCGATGGGGAAGCCTGTTGCCTTGGAAGCAAGTGCGGAAGAACGTGAAGTTCTGGGGTTGATCTCGATAACGACGATGCGTCCTGTCTCGGGGTCTCTTGCGAACTGGCAGTTACAGCCGCCGATAACCTCGATAGACTCGATGATCCTGTATGACATCTCCTGGAGCTCCTTCTGAACGTCCTCGGGGATGGTGAGCATAGGTGCGGAGCAGAATGAATCACCTGTGTGAACGCCGATAGGATCGATGTTCTCGATGAAGCATACTGTGATCTTGTTGTTATCAGCGTCGCGGACTACCTCAAGCTCAAGCTCCTCCCAGCCGAAGATACATTCCTCAACGAGGACCTGTCCTACCAGTGAAGCCTGAAGACCTCTTGCACATACGACCTTCAGCTCGTCTACATTGTATACCATTCCGCCGCCTGCGCCGCCCATGGTGTAGGCAGGACGGAGAACTACAGGATATTTCAGCTTCTCAGCTATCTTTACAGCCTCGTCAACGGAGTAAGCGACCTCGCTCCTGGGCATACCGATGCCGAGAGCGCTCATAGCGTTCTTGAACTCGATACGGTCCTCACCGCGCTCGATAGCGTCTACCTGAACGCCTATTACCTGAACATTGTACTTCTTGAGCACGCCTGCCTTGTCCAGCTCGGAGCAGAGGTTAAGACCCGACTGTCCGCCCAGATTGGGGAGGAGAGCATCGGGGTGCTCTTTCTCGATGATCTGGGTAAGTCTTTCCAGATTAAGGGGTTCGATGTAGGTGATATCCGCAACATCAGGGTCTGTCATTATAGTAGCGGGGTTAGAGTTTACGAGAACTATCTCATAGCCCAGCTTTCGCAGAGCCTTACAGGCCTGAGTACCCGAATAGTCGAACTCACAAGCCTGTCCTATTATGATAGGACCCGAGCCGATAATCATGATCTTGTTGATATCCTGTCTTTTTGGCATATTATTCTCCTGACCCGTACACAGAAAAATGTACGTTGATATATTTGCCATGAAACGTCATGGCGCAACTTCTTACCTTATATAATAACATAAATCGCAACAAATTGCAATATAAAAATTCGCTTTTACGATCAGTACAATTTTGGGGAAATTGCAAAAATCAGGCTGTTAAAGTTTGTTCCCTCTTATAAAACGGCATAAAAAAGGCGGATACTATCCGCCCGCGCAAGCCCGCAGCAAAAACGGACTGCCGAAGCAGTCCGTTTTATCAGGTTATATCGTCGATCGTTATGCCCTCAATAACATTAACGGCAAAGGGCATAAAATATAAACCGCCGCTTTCGCTGTCGTTGAGTATTAAAGTAAACGGCTTTCCGTCAGCTGTTTTATAAAATCCCAGTGCGCCCGACCGATCGTATTCATAACAGCCGTTATTCCGAAGAAATTCCCGGAACTCATAGTCAGACTTTGACATTACAGCCTGTCTGACATCCCTGTAATAATTATATCCGTCATTGGTTTTCCAAGGCACAGGCTGAAGCTTTGTCTCCTCCGTACTGAGAACTACATACTGGCTGCCATGATTGACCTTATAAACGCCGGCTATATCAGATGCATCCGTATAATCTCCGCTCATGAGCCTGAATGCGAATGCGGCAAAAAGTCCGGCAATGATGACTAAAATTAAAATTACAGCGATTATTATGATTTTTTTAGCTTTTGATTTTGTTTTCATATTATGTTCCTTTCTGCGTTGAGAGTGTGGTGAGTATAAGTGGGGCAAACACTATTATAACCTATATAGCAGGCAAAGTCAACAAGAAATGGGCGGACATTACCGCCGCGCAAGTGCTGAGAGTGAATAGTGAAGAGTCAATGTGTTCGCTTCACTCACAATATTTAAATCCTGTCGCCGAAGGCGACTCCGCAACTATTCACCGTTTATCACAAAATGCCCCTGAGCGTTATAAAGACACACAGGGGCAAAAATTCTATACGGGCATTCCTCTTAGAGCAGTCCCTTTTTTATCAATATCTTCACAGCGCCGTAAGCGATGTACAATTATTGGTTATGATAATGTAAGTGAGCTTGAGAACGTCAACGTGGCTGCGGTCGAGCCGGCTCAGCTCGCGCTGCACCTTGCAAGCATGGCAAGGGTCAGGGAAATATTCTCGTTATGTACCGCAACGCCCTTGGGAGCGTTGAGATGTACTGCGGCGAAGTTGAGGATAAAACGTATCCCAGCCTCAGCCATGCGGTCACAGACCTCCTGTGCCGCGGTCTCGGGCACGGTGATTATGCCGATAGTTATATCGTTTTCCTTGCAGAAGCTTTCAAGCTCGTCGATATGGCGGACAGGCTTGCCGTTGATGGAGCTGCCCACTCGTTTTTCGTTGCAGTCAAAGCCGCAGACTATATCGAAGCCGTAAGCCTCAAAGCCGTTGTATTCCAGCATAGCTCTGCCGAAGTTGCCCATGCCTGCCACCACGACCCTGTCATGGTTGGCAAAGCCGAGGAACTTTCCGATATCGCCGATGAGCTCGGCTGTGGAGTATCCCACCTTGGGTCTGCCGCCGCTGCTGACGGAAGCGAGGTCTTTTCTGACCTGCACGTCGTTGAGCCCGAGGGCTTCTGCAATGGCTGTGGCAGATATATTGCCCTTTTTGCGCTCCTCGGGGAGCGAATCGAGGTAGTTGAAATACATGGGGAGCCGCGAAAGGGTCTGTGAGGTAATATTCTTGGTCATATCATACCTCCGTGGGGAAGGCTCACTTGCTCTGCATATACTTGTCCATAGCTGCCGCAGCCTTCTTGCCTGCTCCCATAGCGAGGATAACGGTAGCTGCGCCTGTTACGGCGTCTCCGCCTGCGTAAACGCCCTCCTTGGAAGTAAGACCGTCCTCGTCAGCGATGATACCGCCCCACTTCTGGGTGTCAAGACCCTCTGTCGTGGACTTGATAAGAGGATTGGGCGAGGTACCGATGGACATGATAACGCAGTCAGCCTCGATATCGATGAAAGCGCCCTCTATGGGAACGGGCTTTGCTCTGCCTGAAGCGTCGGGCTCCGAGAGCTCCATCTGCTGACAGTGAACGCTCTTTACCCAGCCGTCCTCAGTAGCCTCTATCTCAACGGGGTTGGTGAGGAACTTGAAGATGATGCCCTCTTCCTTGGCGTGCTCGACCTCCTCTGCTCTTGCAGGGAGCTCAGCCTCTGTACGTCTGTATACTATATATACCTCAGCGCCCAGTCTCTTAGCGCAGCGTGCTGCGTCCATGGCAACATTTCCGCCGCCTACGATAACAGCCTTTGTGCCTGCCTTGATGGGAGTAGCGCTGCCTTCCTTATAAGCCTTCATAAGGTTGATACGGGTGAGGAACTCGTTAGCTGAGTAAACGCCGTTGAGGTTCTCGCCCTTGATGTTCATAAATCTTGGGAGACCTGCACCAGAGCCGATGAAAATGCTCTCGAAGCCCTCCTCCTTCATAAGCTCGTCAACGGAGATAGTCTTGCCCACAACAGTATTTGTCTCTACCTTTACGCCCAGAGCCTTGAGACCGCCTATTTCCTTCTGAACGATGGACTTGGGAAGTCTGAACTCGGGGATACCGTAGGAGAGAACTCCTCCTGCAACATGGAGAGCCTCGAATATAGTAACGTCATAGCCCTTCTTTGCAAGGTCGCCTGCGCAGGCAAGACCGGAAGGACCCGAACCGATAACAGCAGCCTTGTGACCGTTGGGAGCGGGCTTCTCTACGGGAGCCTCAGGCTGTGCATTGTGCCAGTCAGCCACAAAGCGCTCCAGTCTGCCGATAGCGACGGGCTCGCCCTTTTTGCCTCTTACGCACTTGCTCTCGCACTGTGTCTCCTGAGGACATACTCTGCCGCAGACAGCAGGAAGCGAGCTTGACTTTGTGATTATCTTGTAAGCCTCTGCGAAATTGCCCTCAGCCACCTGAGCGATGAAGGCAGGGATATCTATCTGTACGGGGCAGCCTGTTGAGCAGGGCTTGTTCTTGCAGCCGAGGCATCTCTTAGCCTCGTCGATAGCCTGCTCCTCGGTATATCCGAGAGCTACCTCACTGAAGTTCTTGTTTCTCACATCGGGAGCCTGTACAGGCATCTCGTTTCTTGTAGGCGACATATTAGGCATATCACTTTACCTCCTTGAACAGATTGCAGGCTTCCTCATAGGCATGGCGCTCAAAGGGCTTATACATAGCACCTCTTGCCATAGCCTCGTCGAAGTCTATGAGATGACCGTCAAATTCGGGTCCGTCAACGCAGGCAAACTTTGTCTGACCGCCGACAGTAAGGCGGCAGCCGCCGCACATTCCCGTACCGTCTATCATAATGGGGTTCATGGAAGCAACTGTGGGTATCTCGTACTCCTTGGTGAGCCGACAGACGAACTTCATCATGATAAGGGGACCGATAGTGATGACTCTGTCATACTTCTCGCCGCTTTCGATGAGCTTCTTGAGGGCGTCTGTAACGAGACCCTTCTCGCCTGCTGTACCGTCGTCGCTCATGAGCACGAACTTAGAGCTGGAAGCTCTGAACTCGTCCTCGAGGATAACGAGGTCCTTATTTCTGAAACCAACTATCGAATGCACCTCAACGCCAAGCTCGTGGAGCTTCTTTGCCACGGGGTAAGCGATAGCGCAGCCTACGCCGCCGCCTACGACAGCGACCTTCTTCAGACCCTCTGTCTCTGTAGCTCTGCCGAGGGGACCAACGAAGTCCTGAAGGCAGTCGCCCTCATTGAGGTGATTGAGCTTTTCTGTTGTAGCGCCAACTATCTGGAAAATGATAGTAACGGAGCCCTTCTCGCGGTCAAAATCAGCGATAGTGAGGGGGATACGCTCTCCGTCGGCGTCTGTCCTTAAAATTATGAACTGTCCGGGTTCAGCCTTCCTTGCTACCTTGGGAGCATTTATACGCATGAGGGTAACAGTGGGGTTGAGGCTTCTTTTTTCAAGAATTTCAAACATAGTCCATACCTTCCTTGCAATAGATTTGCTGTGCGGGTCACTTCCGCAGCCGTCCCCATTGACCGCCGCAGATACAGGCTCAGCATTGATATATTCAATATTATATCACACAAAACCATGTTGCACAAATATAACAGCGGAATATCGATATTCCGATATCGATATTCATGTAATGATTTCCATGCTGACGATTGTCAGGAAAAGCCCTGCCGAGGACGGAAAAGAATGGGTATTATGAAAAAGGGCAGCTGTATGCTGCCCTTATTATCGGTATGTTTTCGGGAAATATGCTATTCTTTATGAGAATATCAGCATTCCCGATGTTATATATATTATTTGTACTCCGCAAAGGCACTTTCGTTCCTTACCTCATAGAGCCTGTTTACCAGCTTCAGCTCGTTGTCCGAGAGCTTGTGCCCCGAGGCATAGATTATCATGTCCTTGAAGCTGTTGTCGGGGAATGAGCACTTTCTCTGCACCAGTCCGTACTTTCCGCAGAGCTCCGCAGGCATGGGAGAGTCCAGCATATACGCCTGAGGTACGGTCAGCAGGAAGTCCAGAGCGCTTCCGCGGTCGTACATACAGACCTTTCTCACGGGAACGTCCGCAGGACGGTTGGCGGCGTAAAGCTTCTCAACGGCTCCCGAAACATAGGGGACTGCATCGTCGCCCTGACCCAGCTCGGTGTAATTGCAGGACAGGTCCGCATAGGTTATGGACTCGGCATCTGCGGCAGGGTGCTCGGCAGACATTACCGCCAGCATACTGAACTCCCACAGGAGCTTGCCGTCAAGATTTTTCTCGGCGAGGAAGTCGGAAAAGTACTTCTCATGTGCCGTATTATAGCGGATAACGCCGAAATCATAGCCGTTTTCGCGGACATTCTCGATGGTTCTCAGAGAATTGGTCTCGCAGAAGAATATCTCCATATCCTCGGGAGTATTCAGTGAAGCGATGTAGTCCGAGAAAGCCTTTGAGATATAGCCCGTTCTCGGCACGGATATGCGGAGTCGGCTGTTTTTCGGCTTGTCGGGGGAGTGTATCGCCTCCATATTGTCTATCTGTATGAGTATCTGCTTGGCATATTCAAGGAATTTGAGTCCCTGATCGGTGGGGATAACGCCCTTTGAGGTACGTCTGAATATAGTTATGCCCAGATTGCTCTCAAGCTCCTTTATCGCCTTGCTCAGATTAGGCTGAGCCATATAAAGATTTTCGGCAGCCTGGGTTATTGAACGTGTTTTCTCGATCTCTACTGCATATTTGAAGTGCAGAGTGTTCATGGATCAGCCTTCTTTCGTCAGTTATTTTCTTCTGTCGGGAGCTCCTCCGTTATTTCGGGGATCATCCACTCTTGTCAGCTCAATGTGTCTTCTGCGAGGAGGCTCGGCAGGTCTGATACTGCCGTGCATACCGCTGTTTTCGGGAGTTTCCGCCTTTTTCTCCTCGGGAGCCTTGGCAGGTTCCTCGGGAAGGGGCTCCAGTGTCCTGATGACACGGCAGGGATTTCCTGCTGCCACACAGTTTGAGGGTATATCCTTTGTAACAACGCTGCCTGCTCCGATAACGACATTGTCGCCGATAGTAACTCCGCCGATGACATTGACACCGCCGCCTATCCACACATTGTCTCCTACGGTTATGGGCTTTGCGTATTCAAGCCCCTGATTTCTGAGAGCTGCGTCAACAGGGTGCTCCGCGGTATAGAAACCGCAGTTGGGACCGATAAAGATATTATCACCGAAGACCACCTGAGCACAATCAAGGATAACAAGATTGTGATTTGAGTAGAAGTTATCTCCGAGAAGGATATTGTATCCGTAGTCGCAGAAGAAATTGGGCTCGATAACGGTCTTCTTTCCCTTCATAGCCAGAAGCCTATCGAGTATCCTCTCCCTCTTCTGGAAGTCGTTGCACTCAACAGCATTGTACTCCGAGCAGAGCTTTTTAGCCTTTATCCTTTCATTTACCAGTTCTCTGTCATCGGCGTTGTAAAGCTCTCCCGCCTGTTGTTTTTCTTTTTCGGTCATTTTCAAACCCTCCTTAAAGTTTTTATATTTATGTTCAGTAATACTTCATCAGCAGCATGGCTCCCCACGCAGGAGATGAAAAAAGCAGCAGGAAAATGATCAGGAAGATCAGATTTTTTATTTTTTTCCCGTTGTATAAGGACATCTGCCTGTAATAACAGAACTCGGGCTGTTGGGGATCCACCGACAGTTCAAGTTCGCCTGTCCTTTCAATACCGGTTGTAAATCCATCCACGATCAGACGGTAATCATTTCCCTCATAATTATATATGTATATGAAGTTGCTTTCCTCATCGCCGCCCGAATCGGGGTCGAGAGGAGATACCGTAAGTCCTGTCAGCTCCGCCAAAACAGCCTCCGTGCATCTCTTCTTCCTTGCAGATATGGCAGCAGCCGTGATGATAAGGAATACAGCTCTTCCTATGAGCAGCAGTGCTATGATGGCTAAGAGCACCTTCATGCAGCCAAAGAAGACCACATCGCCTTTTTTGTCATCTTTCAGTTCAAAGAAGGTGGTAATACCGATAATAATTATGAATAACCCCGCCATAATGGCCGGTGTCCTGCTCCACAGGGTATTTTTTGTAATTTTGCCGTTGCTTTTGATCCTCCCTGTATTATTCAGACCCGCAAGAATACATACTAAACCGAAAACAAACATCGCTATAATAGGTAATAAAAAAAATAACGGGAACATTGAGATAAAAAGCACTAAAAAAACCTTAGTCGGTATATTAAAGCCCATACCCTTTTCGGTGTAGACAGGCCCCTGCGATGATAGTTCATCTGAGGGTATCCATTCAGCTTTTGGCAGCAATTGAAGTTTCATTGCAGACTCCTCCTATCGTCGGCAGAGCACAGCGTTTGCCGACGCACGCTGTTGAACAGCTTATCCTGACTATTCTTCGCTCAGCACGAATGCTGTTGGCGGCTCCTTTCGATATTTGGCCTCGATCTTCCATGCGAAGAACAGGAACGTCACGACAGCAGCTGCCGCAAGAAGCAGGAGCACTGCATTTTTTACTGCCTTTCCGAGATCATATCTCATAAGCCTTTCGTTATAGTATCTTTCGGGGTGCTCGGGGTCTGTCATAATGTCAAATTCGCCCTTATAGTCTATATTTTTTGCGTCCTTTGTGCTGACATACAGCTTGTATCCGTCACCCATATAATAATATGAGTAATAGCAGCCTTTTACTATAGGTCCGATGCCGCTTTCGTTATCGGGCTCAATGACATCCGATGAAACAAACTCTGCTTTTGCAGGCACAGTACATCTGCGGCGCCTGCCCTCCGCGGCAACTGCCCTTATAAGAGGACCTATGCCGAAGATAAGAAAGGCAATGACCGCAGCGATATCTGTGAATATGATCAAAAGCTTTATTGTATTGACACCGAAGAACGCTGTCAGAGACAAATACAGCCCAAATGTCATTATACATATGCCCGGGATCATCGATATCATCCGCTTTTGAGTTTTGTCATTTATTGTCCTGTAGCCTGTTACATTAGATCCCACATTTACGTTTGTCCTGGGATCAAAGCTTGCGGCTATGAATACAACGCCGATAAAGAGTATAAAACCCGGAAGAAATATAAAGAACGATACTATTGCAGCTATCATAGCAAAGACATATATACAGTTCAGGATCATGTTCCTTATCTTATTATTCTTTTCTGCAGCTGCTTTTTCTTCGTCATTGAACAGATAATTTGCCTTTGCCCTTGGCAGAATTGGTATTATCATTCTTTTCACCTCAATGCAGCCGCGCCCGACGCTTGCTGCCCCCCCTATATCCGGCAGCTTTCCGAGCTGCCCTGTGTTTTTCACTTGATAATGTGCTTTATAAATGCAATTATATACGGCGATGTGAACAGAGCGATCAACAGTAATGACCGCATGGCGTTCCACGCCTGAAGTGTATCCACCTTGAAATAGCTGTACAGAAAGAACCTGTCGGGATGCTTTGGGTCAGCGTAGAACTCGGGCTGCTCACCCCTGAGGTCTGACAGATATTCCTTGTCCTTTATCATCACCGCATAATACTGATCGTTGCAGCAGTAGGAATACACGGGGATAGTTACCCCGATCGCTCCATTCCCCGAGGGATCATCCGAAAACAGGTTTGCCTCTCTGAAAAAATTCGAGGGCACCTGCTGACTGCACCGCTTATACCTAAGCCATATGGCGATAAATGTGCCGAGGGGCTTTACAGTACATCTGTAAAGCTGTCTCAGGATAAATACCAGCACATAGGCAAAAAAGGGGTGCATACCGCTGTCATTGCCTCTGTCTTTCAGAAAAAGCCCGAGGAACCACAGAAAGATAAGTACTGCCCAGAATATCAGGCTGCCTTCCGCCTTTCCGCCTTTTCTCGACATTATTTCCGCGACCTTTCCGTCCACCATCACTGCCATGGTGTTGGAAATAAATTCGGCAACGAAAAGCAGCACGATCATGCCAAAGAATAAGATGCCCAGTATCAATTTCCCTATGGTGACTACCGATGAGCGGCTGACACTGCTCATCAGTAAAGCCGACGCGACGATAACAGCGACGATAACAGCAAACACTTTCATCGGTATATCCAGTTTCAGTATACGGTCATTGAAGGTAGCATTTTCCATGTCCTCCCGTGATATCTTAGTCGCTCTCGGGATAAATGAAGGTAATCTCATATCAGCCTCCGACTAAAGCTCCTGCTGTCTCTCAGCGCTTGCTGCCCTTTGACCCGAAGCTTCCCCCCATTGAAAGGATATTGGTGTCAAAGGTGTAGCTTATCTTCTCGCCCTGTCTGTAACGCTTGAGCGCGAGCTGGATAAGTCTCTCGAGGAGCTCTGTGTACTTCACACCCTTGGGCTCCCAGAGATAGAACGCCAGAGAGCCGGGGATAGTGTTTATCTCGTTTATGTATACCTTGTCAGTTGCCATATCTATCATGAAGTCGATACGGGTAACGCCGTTGAGACCCAGATAGCGGAATGCGTCAACTGCTGTCTTTCTGATGAATTCGTCCTGCTCGGGAGTTGTCTCGGCAGGGATCTTTCTCTTGAGGGTAGCCATACCCTTGCTGCCGCCCTTGCCGCCGCCGACGTACTTCTGGTCGTAGCTGAGGATATCGTCACCGCTTGCCTGAACGGGCTCCTCACATACGGAAGCCTCTGCGGACTCGCTGTCGCCTGCAACAGCGCAGTTTATCTCCTTGAGCTGAACAACGCAGGGCTCAACGAGGATACGGTCAGCGAACTCGAAAGCCTCCTCGATGGACTTGATAAGGCTGTCTCTGTCCTTGCCCTTGGAGATACCAACACTGGAGCCGAGATTGATAGGCTTTACGATAACGGGATAGCCGAACTTCTTCTCGACCTCCTCAACCATTCTGTCCATTTCGTTTATCTCGTATGAGGAGAAACGGCAGCAGTCCAGAACAGGGAAGCCTGCGTCCTTGAGGAGTATCTTCATTACGAATTTATCCATGCCCACAGCCGAAGCCAGAACATCGCAGCCCACATAGGGCAGGTCAAGTGTCTGGAGGTAGCCCTGCAAAGCGCCGTCCTCAACATTGGTGCCGTGAACGATGGGGAAAGCCACGTCTATATCGGAAATGACATTTGAGCCGAACTTCTTCATCTTCTGGCGGATGAGCTGCACCTTGCCCTCGCTCCTTACGAAAACACACTCTGTACATTCCTTCAGAAGTGCGGGGATATCCTTGAAATTGTTTATATCCATGAGCTTTTCGCCTGTCCAGAATTCGCTCTTTTTGGTCATATAGACGGGGATGATGTTGTATTTCTCCTTGTTTATGCTTGCCATAGCCTGAACTGCCGAGATGACAGATACCTCATGTTCAACGCTTCTTCCGCCGAAAAGAACTGCAAGATTGATCTTCATTGTAATTACTCCTTTATTCGAGCCGTTAGCCGTTAGCCCTTAGCTGTCAGCCGATGCTCATTTTGTATTTTCAAATATTATCGCGAAGCGATACCACAAGCTAAAGGCTAAAAGCTAATAGCTAATGGCTTAATAATTATCGGGCAGGTCGTTTTCAAGAAGGACTATCTTCTTCTTGTCGGTCTGATATGCCCTTACATGGTCCAGAGCCTCTCCGAGGCTGTCTGCCACGAATACGTTGTCCATATCATAGCCTGCATCCTTGATACCGTTGTATATGGGAACTGTCTGAGCCTTGCCAACAAGTACTATGTGGTCGCAGGCTTTTGCAGCCTCCTGACCGAACTCAAAGTTCAGTTCCTCCTGCTTTGCGCCAAGCTCTACCATACCGGGAGTTACCAGTATACGGCAGGCATCAAAGAGTCCGAGGACATTGAGGGCTGCACGGCAGCCGCTGGGGTTTGAGTTGTATGCGTCGTCGATAAAGGTCATATTGCCGCCCTTGTCGAGAAGCTGTAATCTGTGGGGAACTGCTGCGATACGCTTGACAGGGAGAGTCAGCTTGTCAAGGGAGATACCCGTGCCGTGAGCGTAGGCGATAGCGCCGAGGACGTTCTGAACGTTGTGCTCACCCAGAAGCTTCATGGAGAAGCGCTGTGTCTCGCCGTCGGGAGCAGTTACCGTGAACTCCGTACCCCTGTCCGAAACAGAAATATCAGTCGCGCGGTAGTGGTTGCCCTCGTTCAGACCGTAGAGCACCGCATTGGGGTACTCGGGAGCCTTCTTCAGGATAAGCTCATTGTCGCCGTTGAGGTATATTTTTCCGCCCTTAGCCTTGACGTGGTCGGCAAGCTCGAACTTTGTATTGAGCACGTTGTCGATGGAGCCGAAGGTCTCAAGGTGCTGAGGGCCAACGGATGTGATGATACCGTCATGAGGGTCCGCGATGCCGCAGAGCTCCTTTATCTCGTGAACTCGTCTTGCGCCCATTTCACAGATGAAGTACTCGTGTGTGGGCTTCAAGTCGCGGCGGATAGTTATGGTAACTCCCATGGGAGTGTTGAAGCTCTCGGGAGTTTTCAGCGTGTTGTACTGGGAGTTGAGAAGCTCGTCAAGGTAGAACTTCATGCTGGTCTTGCCGTAGCTTCCCGTGATACCCACCTTGTGAAGCGTGGGACACTCGGAGAGTATGCGCTTTGCGTCGTTGATGTACCAGTTCTGTACTGCCTTTTCCACAGGCTTGTTGATAAGATTGGAAAGGGGGACAAGCAGGGGAGTCACATACAGCGCCGAGCCTGCAAGTATATAGGGAAGTCCGTTTATGAACCAGCGTGTTTTTTCGTAACCACCGTCGATCGTGTCTACCTGTACGAAGGTTTTTCCGTTGATTATTGCAATAGCGTAGTATATGGCAACGAGGATACAGAATGTCACCATCATGCGCTTCATGCGGGCTGTGTAAACCAGCGGCTTCTTGAACTTCTTGCCCGGCTTGTTGAGCAGTCCGATTATGATATTGAAAAGGCTGAGCACTATTATAAGTGCCACTGCCGCGCCGCCGTGAAGGAAGAGCAGTGCGAACTGCACCACGAACAGCACCGCAGGCAGTATATAACGCCTTGCGTTCTTATTCATCCAGCGTGAATGCTCGGGAGTCTTGTAGCCGTTGAGCTGAAGCATATGGAACTCTCTCAGTCCCAGAAATACCGTGGCTCCCAGCGCAATGACCGCATATATTATCCATAAAACCAAATTCATTAAAAGTCTCCTTTAACTATATGAAACTGTTTGTAGGGACGCGCAATGCGCGTCCGAGGCTTTTTCTGTAATGCGGGCTACACAGTTATTCCTCTATTTTCATGAAAGAGCACATCACGCGGTTGAAGGTGAACTGCTGCTCCAAGAAGGAATAATGTCCTGCGTTTTCCAGCTTTACAAGACCGGCATCGGGAATGAGCTTCTCCATTTTTTCGCCGTCGGAAAGGGGAGTCGCTGTATCATTGACGCCCCACACAAGCAGAGTGGGAGCCTTGATATTGGGCAGATAGGGCTCTAAATCCTCGTTTACAACCTTTACCATGACCTGTCTCATCATGGGTGAAGCGGCGGCGTAGTCCGCGCTGCCCATCTTCTTTCGGAAGTTCTCCAGCGCGTCGGGGAAGAGCTTCTTAACTATGCCCCACGAAAGGACGGTCCTGCCCAGCTTGTAATAACGTGTGCGCCAGCTCTTTTTATTGGACTTTGGCGGCATTATGCCTGCACTGTCCACAAGAATGACCTTTGTGACCTTGAAAGGCAGATCGTCGCGGCTGTGCATTTTTATGATGACACGTCCGCCGAAGCTGTGACCCAGAAGCATTACCTCCTTGGTGTCATAGTCCCTGAGGAAGTCGATGACGAACTGCACATACGAGCTTACGTCCCAGACCTCTTTCGGCTCATCGCTCTTTCCGAAGCCCGGCATATCCATTGCCACGACCTTGTACTTCTTCGAGAGGAGCTCTATCATATTGGCGAACAGGGTTATATTGCTTCCCCAGCCATGAAGCAGGACGATGAGGTCGCCCTCACCCTTTTCCTCGTAGTTTATCTTTAAACCATTAACTGTTTTTATCAATTCTTTATCTCCAAACTGTTATTATATTGGGAATGGAGAATGTAGAACTGAGAATGAATGTATTGGCTTTACTCACATAAAAGCAGAATAACTCTCAACTCTCAACTCTCAACTCTCAACTCTATATCATATACGGCATACAGCCGCAAATATACATATATAATTTATTATATCACTTACAGTATTCAATGTCAATCACAGAAGCAAAAAAAATACACAGCTGTAAAAAGTCCCGATAACGCCCTGTTTTCGGGGATAAAAAAATTCTTGACAAAACTCTCCGTTTATGGTATCATATTAAAAGAGCATCGTCTGCTCGTATAAACGGGTATGAAATTCCGAAATATAGATGTGTGGGCCCTGTGCAACAAGACCTCGTGAACCATGTCAGGCGGGAGACCGAGCAGCATTAAGCGGTGCGTGTTGTGTGCCGCAGCAAGCCTGCACATCTATGTTCCGGAATTTTTCTTTAACAGGGGGTGTGCCGTATGTTCCTCAATATGCTCGCCATAAGAGCTAAAAGAGTGCTGCTGTGTATAAAGCGCTCTCTTGTGAAAGCGGCTGCCTTCGCGTTTCTTTGTGTGGCAGTACAGATGCTGTACTACTTCATAACGAGCGGAAACAAGGACGGCATGGACTGGTTCATGATATTCAATATCATCATAACCTCATTCATCGGCTCACTGGTGGGAGCCACACTGCTCTCCCTCAGGGACTACAAGGGAAACCTCTACCACCGCGCCGATGAGGAGATAATCGGCAAAGCCTTTACGGGGCTGGGAAAGAAGTCCCTCATGTTTGAGAAGGGACTGGAGCTGTTTGAAAAGAGCGATTTCCGCATGGCTCTCGAGGTCTTTACAGACCTTGGAAACAGCGACTTCAAATTCACTCAGCACGAGACCGCCGTCAATGAGTTTTACCGCGGACGCTGCTATCATATACTGGGAGCCTATCCCAATGCTCTCATGTGCTATGACAATGCCCGTGAAAAGGGCTTCTATATCCCCGAGCTGCCCATCTTCATCGGAAGATGCATGGCTGCCAACGGGAGTACAGAGCGTGCCGCCGAATACTTTCAGGAGCTGCTCCGCGAGGACTATCTCTTTCACGGAAGGATACGCTTCGAGATAGGCAGTATCTACCTGAAAGCCGAACAGGGCGAAAATGCCCTCAAATGGTTCACAGAATCCATCGCACACAATGAAAAGACCGCAGACTCTCTCGGAGGTGCTGCCCTCGCCCATGTCATGCTGGGCAACTGCGAGGAGGGCGAGCGCTGCTTCCGTCAGGCTCTAGTAAACCATATAAGCGACCCTGTGGAGTTCACAGCCTTTTTCAAGGAGATGCTGAGCTCTGCAAAACGAAGCGCAGACAAAGAACAGTGAAAGGAGAAAGACTGTGTACAAGGCACTCTACCGCAAATGGCGTCCCCTTACCTTTGATGACGTCATCTCTCAGGAATATACCACGGAAGCCCTGAAAAATCAGATAATCAGCGGAAAGACTGCCCACGCATACCTTTTCACGGGTTCGAGAGGCACGGGTAAGACCACCTGCGCCCGTATCCTCGCAAAAGCAGTGAACTGCCGCAATATGAAGGACGGCAATCCCTGCCTTGAATGTGACATCTGCCGTGACGCCGACAGCGGCGCACTTACCGATATCGTGGAAATTGACGCCGCCTCCAACAACGGCGTGGACAATATCCGCGACCTCCGCGACGCCGCAGTTTATACTCCCGAGCGCGGAGCCTATAAGATATACATTATAGATGAGGTGCATATGCTCTCTCAGGGAGCCTTCAATGCCCTCCTTAAAATAATGGAGGAGCCCCCTCCGTATGTGAAGTTCATACTCGCCACCACCGAGATACACAAGGTGCCTGCGACCATAGTCTCACGCTGCCAGCGCTACGATTTCCGCAGGATAAAGGCAGAGGACATCGCTAAAAGGATAAGCTATATCGCTCAGCAGGAGGAGCTTAACCTCACCGAGGACGGCGCCGCTATGATAGCTAAGCTTGCCGACGGCGGTATGCGTGACGCTGTTTCGCTTCTGGACCAGTGCTCCGTGTGTGCCGAGGTAATAAACGCCGAGTCCGTATCCGCTGCCGCAGGTATCGCAGGCAGGGACTACCTATATGATATGCTGGACGCCGTTTCCGACTCCGACGCCCCAAAGGCTCTGGGAGTTACGGCAGCCCTCTACGATATGTCCAAGGACCTGACAAGGCTCTGTGAGGAGCTTATCACTCAGCTCCGCAACATCATGCTCATAAAGGCTTCTCCCGATACCGCGGAAAAGCTCATAGTGTGTATGCCCGACGAGCTTGAGCGGCTGAGAGCTCTTGCGGAAAAGACCGACCTCTCCACTGTTATGGACAGGCTGTCTGCACTTCAGGAGTGCCGCGAGCGTATGCAGAGAGCCATGAACAAGCGCGTGGAGTTCGAGATGGCACTGATAAAGCTGTGCTCGGGTCCCGCAAAAACAGTTCAGGGTATTGACAATTCAGAAATATATGATAAAATAAAACAGTTGGAGGACAAGATAGCTTCCGCACCGAGAGCCGCCGCAGGTCAGGCTCCCGAGCAGCCCGAGGTCCTTGAGGCAAGTGCCGCACCCTCAGATGAGAAGATAGTCCCCACTATTGATATCAAGAAGCCCAAACCCGAGGATATCGTTAATTGTGAACGCTGGGGAGAGATACTTGAGGAGTTCAAGAACATCAATCCTGCCGTTGCGGGAAGCCTTGACGGCTCCTTCGCAGGCACAGCAGGAAACTACATCTTTATCAAAGTCAAAAACCGTTTTTTCATGGATCTGTTCAAGGTCAAAGAGAACGCAAATTCCCTTGAAATAGCAATAGCAAAGGTGCTCGGCCAGCGATATATAATGAAGGCAAGCTGTGCTACTACCGTCAATGAGCAGAAAAACCTCGCCGAAAGCATCATCAAAAAGGCTATGGAGAGCAAGATAGAGACAGCTGTGGAAAAGGAAAACGCTTAAAAGCAAATACTATTTGCTTTATATAAATATGAAATCAAATTTTCAAAGGAGAATTTAAAATGAAAGCAAGAATACCAAGGAACGTAAACGGCGGCGGCGCCCAGAATATGAACCAGATGATCAAGCAGGCTCAGAAGATGCAGGATCAGATCACAGAGCTCCAGGAGGACATCGAGGCAAGAGAGTTCTCTGCAACCGCAGGCGGCGGTGCTGTTGAGGTAACCATCTCAGGCAAGAAGACTATCAAGTCTCTCACACTCAAGCCCGAGGTAGTTGACCCCGAGGACATCGATATGCTTCAGGATCTCATCATCAGCGCTGTCAACGAGGCTATCAACAATGTTGAGAACACAACCGAGACAGAAATGAGCAAGATCACAGGCGGAGTTTCTCTCCCCGGTCTTTTCTGATAGATAATGGCAGATCATAACGCGCTCCCGCTGGTCATACTGGCTGAGAAGTTCGCTTCTCTCCCCGGTATCGGCATGAAGTCCGCACAGAGACTGGCTTATCACGTCATGTCAATGGACGAGGAAGCCGTGGAGGACTTCGCAAAGGCGCTTATCGACGCAAAGAAGAACGTTCACTGCTGCAAGTGCTGCCAGAATCTGACGGAGAGGGATATTTGCCCTATCTGCGACGATCCCCAGCGCGACAGGAGCGTTATCTGCGTGGTCGAGAACCCCAAGGACGTAACTGCCTTTGAGCGTACAAGAGAATACGGCGGAGTATACCATGTGCTCCACGGTCTCCTGTCACCCATGGACGGCATAACCCCCGACAAGCTCCGCGTAAAGGAGCTCCTTGCAAGGATAGCCGAGGGCGGTGTCGAGGAGGTCATCATGGCGACGAACCCCACTGTTGAGGGCGACGCCACCGCAATGTATATAGCAGGTCTGCTGAAGCCCATGGGCATAAAGGTGACCCGTCTCGCATTCGGACTTCCCGTAGGCGGTATTCTGGAATACGCCGACGAGGTAACGCTTTTCAAAGCGCTCGAAAACAGGAATGATATGTAAAAAACGGGCATCAAGCCCGTTTTTTTCTGAGTATTTTGTTTTAAAGGGGCTTTCTCTCAAAGAGCAGCACAGGATAGCCCTCGTAGTAGGGCTTGACTATCTCGGGGTGGAGGTCGGCATAGGCGAAAATGGTATCCGCCAGCCCCTCCTTCAGAAAGTCCACAAGCTGAGAAAGGGGTCTGTGATAGAGCTCGTCGCATATGGACGCAAAGGTTATGGCGCGTCTGCCCCCTACCTCCATTATGCGGTAAGGCCAGATACGGCAGTCAAAGGGCTTGTCGTCCCCAAGCATACAGCCCTTGTCAGTAAGCGCGGGACATGAGAACAGCTCGTCCCCTTTCAGCTCGCCCACTCTGAATATGTAGCCCCCGTCCTTGGTAACGAACTCGGTCTGCGGACGGGCAGCCTTTATCCTCTCGCAGAGCTCCGCGGTGAAAACGGGGGTCTCCCAGACGTCATAGCGGTCGAATATACAGCACAGGCGGCACTTCGCACAGGCTTCGCCGCTGAGTATCTTTTTCAGCATGGCTCCTTCTCCTTTCATCAATAAAAAAGGGGCATTTCCGCAATGCCCCTTTCCCGATCACTTCTTGATCTTCTCAACGATATCCTCGACCTTGTCCTTGACCTTTTCGAGGTTCTCCTTGGTAGCCACCTTGCCGACTACATCCTTTACCTTATCGATGTTTTCCTTTGTAGCGACTTTGGAAATTGTCTTCTCGATCTTCTCATCGGGGAGGTCGATGCCTGTTTTCTTTTCAACTGCTTCTACTGCTTTTTTGATCTCCATAGGGGGATACCTTCTTTCGTAAAAATTTGTACTTATATTATACCACATCGGGCAGCAAAAATCAATATCTTTTTGAACTTTTGCTCCCGCACCCGACATTTTACCGAAAAACAGGCAATTGCAACCGCCGTGTGACAAATTGTAAAGCGCGGTTGCTTGTATGTAACCGCCCGAAATGATAGAATTTAACCATAGACCACGGGGGATACTCCCGAGGAAATCTTACAACGGAGGAAATAAATATGATACTTGCAGACAAGATAATCGAACTCAGAAAAAGGTCGGGTATGTCACAGGAGGAGCTGGCTGAGAAGCTGGGCGTCAGCCGTCAGTCGGTCTCAAAGTGGGAGGGCGCACAGTCCACTCCCGACATCAACCGCATACTTCAGCTCTCGGAGATATTCAGTGTGAGCACAGATACATTACTTAAAGATGAGGCAGACCTCCCCGCAGCGGAAGCCTCTCCTCAGGAGCCCTCGGTAGAGACCGAGCCCCCTCTCAGAAAGGTATCCATGGAGGAGGCAAACAGCTTCCTCGCCGTAAACGAAAAGCGCTCTGTACGCACACCTCTTGGTGTTGCCCTGTGCATACTCGGCATAGTTCCCACAATTCTCATCGAAAGCTTTGACACCACCGAAAAAATCGCTGATATGCTGGGAGCTCCCCTGCTTTTCATAATGGTCGCCATAGGCGTTGCCCTGTTCATAATCTCGGGACAGAAAATGAAGCCCTATGACTACCTCAGCAGAGAGGGCATCGACACTGAGTACGGAGTTTCGGGTATGGCAGGCGACAAAAAGGCAAAATACGCGCCAAAGCACACTATATTCATCGTTGTGGGCGTTATCCTGCTCATACTTTCGGTTATCCCCACCATTATAATCGACGCCGCATTCCCTGACAGCAGCACTGCCGACTCCGTTTCGGGAGCACTGTTCTTCGGCATGGTGGCTCTGGGAGTAGCTTTACTCACCCACACAGGCATAATCATGGGCGGCTACAAGAAGCTCCTTGAGGAGGACGACTTCACACGCAAAAGAAAAAAGCGCAGAAGCAAGCCCAATCCTGCAATGGGAATATACTGGTGCTGCATAACAGCTGTATATCTCCTCTGGAGCATCATCACCAAAGCATGGGATGTATCATGGATAATCTGGGTGCTGGGAGCTTTGCTCTGTCCCCTCATTGCCGTAGCATTCAGAAATAAGGACGAATGATTGACAGTTCCCCTCTTTCGTGGTATAATCAGCACAAAGGAGGGGGATTTCCATGAAAAAATACGAAGACCAGCCCATGAACTACGACGAAAACGGCTATTACTCAGACGAAAAGCCCGAGGACAGCAAGCAATTCAGAGTATTGGATAAGATCACAGGCATTCTTGTGCTTATGCTTTTTGCAGCCGCCGTTATATATATGTTTGTGATGGGAAAACGCAGCGGTGAGCAGTACAAGGCTATATACGCATTTTTCGCCCTTTTCGGCGGCATAGGACTCATCGTCATCATAACCGACCTTATCAAAGGGAAGAAGCTTCAGTCAGGCGCATTCGTAGCGTTAGCAATAGGTGTTGCAGGCATTGTGTGTGCCCGTATGGTGCTGACAGGCGGCGAAAACATGAAAATGAAGCTGGTAAAGCTGTTCGCCTATGGTATACCGCTGTTTTTCGCCTGTCTTGGCGCATACTACGCCTCAGCAGGCATAAAGCACTCCCTTGTGTCAAAGGATAACTGCACAACTCACGTTTCCGCGGTCTGCAAGAGCGTCACCACCGAGACCACCTCCACCAATGGCAGGATAACAAGCATAAAGTACCGTCCCACCTACGAATACACCTATGAGGACAAGACCTACACCGCTGCGGGCGGACGCACATCCTGTCTGCGTGTAAAAGGCGATATTTACGACATATTCATTGACCCCGAAAATCCCACTCTCGTATCCGACCCCGAAGCAGAAAAGGAGTCCTTGGGCGGTGCCCTGCTCCGTGCCTTGTTCCTTGTGGGAGGTCCCCTTGCGCTGATGGCGCTGTTTATATACGCTTTTCACGAAGCAGGAATATAATACCACATATCGGACAATAATAAAAAGGCAGACCATTTCGGTCTGCCTTTGATGTTTTTATCAGAGCTTGTTCTTCTCTTCCTCTATGAGCTTGAGGAGGTCGTCAACGGACATATCCGCAGCCTTCTTCTTGCGCTCATTGTGCTCGGTCTTGCTGATAATATCGGAGATATCGGGAGTGCTGCTATTTCTGGGCGCCTTGGGAGCGGCTGTTGAAGGAGCGGACTGGCTTCTCAGAGGAGTTGTCTTGGGAACGTCGTTTCTCGACATCTCTGCAAGCTGGCTCTTTGAGAGGATTCCTGTGTTATCGCTTACGGGCTCGGAAGCCTGCTGTGAAGTGCTTGTGGTCTTGATATTGAATGTACCTGTGCGCTCAGCCTCTGCTGTCTTGCGGAGCATTTCCTCTCTGAGGGCGTCGGCTGTAGGAGCTGTAGATGACGAACCGCCGAGGTTTCTTGCGGCGAATGTGCTCTCAGCACTGCGCTGTGCCTTGAACTGCATTGTACGCTCCTTCTCCTTCTGATAGGGAGAATCGGGGTTTACCTTCTTCTGGCTGAAGTTCTCGGCAATAGACATCTTCTTGCGCTCAAGCTCATTGCTGGGCTGTATCTCCTGAGAGGGCTCAAAGAGGGGATTTGCAGTCTTGTCATGGATATTCTTCCTGCTCTCGAAGTCTGCTCTCTCCTTTTCCTTCTCGTCGTACTCGTAGAATCCGAACTCATCATCGTCGTCATCGCCCTTTGAGGAAGCGATCTTTGCAATGAGGAATATAACGAGGAGAACGCAGGGGAGAACGAGGAGTGCGAGTATACCCTTGATGCCGGAAGCAAATCTTATGAGTCCGCCGATCTCATCGCTCTGGGTGTGACCTGTGCAGAGAGCAGCGATCTTGTCCTTGGTTATAGGCTCCTCACTGCCTACGTTGGCAGCGTCTGCGGTAACGTACTTCTCTGTGCCGTCCTCTGCGGTAACGATGTCGTAGATGCTGAGAACGTGGAGCTTTTCGGGATCAGCAGCAGGATAGGCGAGAACGATGTCGCCCTTTGCGATGGTCAGATCCTTTGCGTCGGGAGCTATGAGAGCCGAGCCTGTAGAGACATTGTTGCCCATATTGTCGGATTCCTTGACAATGTAGACGTAGTTTCCGAAGAGCTTGGGAGTCTTGCCGCCCGAGAATGCAATGTTGACGAAGATCGAGATAACGATCAGTATTATACAAAGTACGATAAGAACGAATTTAAGTACCGAGAAACGCTTTTTCTTTTCCATTAAACATCACCTTTTTCATTTTCTTTTGTTGTCTTTTTCTACACTATTTTTCTTCGCGGGTCTGTTTTTCGGGAACCGCTTTATCTATTATATCACATATTATTACAAATTTCAAACATTTTCTAAGTTTTATCTTTTAAAAATATAGAAATTTTTTTCAAACCAAATTTTTTCGTTTTTCTGCACAAATACAGACTTGGTTTTCTTCTCATTCAGTCAATGTGCACAACGCAAAAACGCACCTTCGGGGCACGTTACACTGCTTTTTTGGCGAATTTCCGCAATATATAAATTTAGTGGACAAATATTTGTTGAAATAAGCACTTGAAATCTCTTATAAATCATAGTATAATTAAAGATGTATACCGCTTGTAGAATAATTTCTCCCCATTTACCGAAAGCACGTTTGTTATCGGAGAGAGGAGTTATACAAAGGGTAATAACGCCGCTTCTGCGGCAGAATGGAGATCAGATATGGCTACAAAAAAAGCAAACCCTCTCATGGACAGGATCAAGGAAGAGTTCCCGAGAAAACTTCAGCTTTTGTACAGCGTTTCTCCCGAGGAAGCTTCTGACAAACAGGTTTACCATGTTCTTTCCTCGATAATCGTGGAAATTCTTGGTGCAAAGAGGCAGAGCTTCATCAATCACACCCACTCGGTGGGCGGTAAGCAGATCTACTACCTTTCAATGGAGTTCCTCATGGGACGCTCCCTCAAAACAAGCATCTACAATCTCGAGCTTGCTGACGGCATAAAGTCTATGCTGAAGCAGTATGACATCAATCTCGATAAGATATACGAAAACGAGCCCGACGCAGGTCTGGGCAACGGCGGTCTGGGAAGACTTGCTGCCTGCTACCTTGACGGTCTTGCTACCATGGGCTTCCCCGCAATGGGCTATTCTATCTGCTATGAGTACGGTATCTTCCAGCAGAAGCTGGAGGACGGCTGGCAGACAGAGCTCCCCGACAACTGGCTCCCCGGCGGCTCCGTATGGCTGGTACCCAAGCCCGAGCTCTCCATCGACGTCCACTTCGAGGGTGACCTTCAGGAGTACTGGGACAATCAGTATCACTACATCTCTCATGTGAACTACAATACCGTTGTAGCTACGCCCTACGATATGTACGTTTCGGGCTACGACTCAGAGGGAGTTTCCGTGCTCCGTCTGTGGTCCGCAAAGGCGCCCAACTTCGATATGGAAATGTTCAACAAGGGCAATTATGAGAGCGCTCTTGCCCAGAACTCCATCGCAAACGCCATCTCGAAGATACTCTACCCCAACGACAACCATCTCGAGGGCAAGAGCCTCCGTCTCCGCCAGCAGTACTTCCTCTGCGCGGCTTCAATCGGCGACATCGTAAACACCCACATGAACGTTTACGGCACCCTTGAAAACTTAGCCGACAAGGTGGCTATCCACATCAACGATACTCACCCCACTCTGGCTATCCCCGAGCTCATGCGAATACTTCTTGACGACTGCGGCTACAGCTGGGAGAAGTCATGGGATATCGTTACTAAGACCTTTGCCTATACAAACCATACCGTTATGGCTGAGGCTCTGGAGAAGTGGGACGTTAACCTCGTCAAGACGGTCATCCCGAGAATTTTCTCCATCATCGTTGAGATAAACAACCGCTACTGCGCTTCTCTCATGGAGAGAAACGGCGGCGACAGCGCAAAGACTACCCGTATGTCCATCATCAAGGACAACCAGATACACATGGCTACCCTCTGCGTTGCGGCTTCACACAGCGTAAACGGCGTTTCCAAGCTCCACTCGCAGATAATCAAGGACTCCGTATTCCATGATGAATATGAGAATACTCCCGAGAAGTTCAAGAACGTCACCAACGGAATCGCTTACAGAAGATGGCTCTATCAGTCCAACCCCGGACTTACAAAGCTCCTGAAGGACACCATCGGTCCCAAGTTCATCAAGGACGGCGCAGAGCTTGAGAATTTCCGCAAGTTCGAGAACGACGAGGAAGTCCTCACAAAGCTCATGGCAGTAAAGAAGGAAAACAAGGAAGCCTTCGCAAAGTATGTCAAGAGCGAGTCGGGCATCATCCTCAATACAGACAGTATTTTCGACGTTCAGGTAAAGCGTCTCCACGAATACAAGAGACAGCACCTCAATGTCATGAATATCCTTACGGATTACGCATATCTCCTCAATAACCCCGACGCTCCCTTTACTCCCAAGACCTATATCTTCGCAGCAAAGGCAGCTCCCGGCTATTATCTGGCAAAGCAGATAATCAAGCTCATCTGGGCTATCTCCGAGGAGATAAGAAAGAACCCAAAGATAAACCAGAAGCTCTCGGTAGTGTTCCTTGAGAATTACTGCGTAACTCTCTCAGAACACCTCATGCCTGCTTCCGATGTTTCCGAGCAGATATCCCTTGCAGGTACAGAGGCTTCGGGTACGGGCAATATGAAGCTCATGCTCAACGGCGCAATTACTCTGGGTACTCTTGACGGTGCCAACATCGAGATAAAGGAAGCCTGCGGCGACGAGAACATCGTCATCTTCGGCATGACGACTCCCGAGGTCAACGACCTCAGGGCAAGAGGCTACAATCCCTGTGAGCGCTATAACAACGACGGACGCATACACGAGGCTATCGACCGTATGTACCACGGCATAAACGGCTGTACCTTCAACGATGTGGCAAACTCACTGAAGGACAGAGACCCCTATATGGTCCTCGCCGACTTCGACAGTTACAGAAATGCACAGCAGTATATCACTGAGTGCTATAACGATAAGCTGAAGTGGGCAAAGATGTCCCTCAACAATATTGCAGGCGCAGGCATCTTCTCGGCAGACCGCGCTGTAACGGAATATGCCGACAACATCTGGCATTTAAGATGACCGGAGCATAAAACACAATAAGGGGACGTTGTTTTCTTCGTCCCCTTTTTTACCTTTTTGCAGATACACCCATAAGGGATTATTGATAACGGAGTGTTATGTTTATATGAGACCTATCTATGATACATGGAATTTAGGCTATAAATCTATATTCGGTGCGGTAAGGCAGTTCGAGACCTGCCGCTTCACCATAAGGCTTCCCAAGGATATCGTCCCCGACTTCTCTCCCGTGCTGGTGCTGTTCAGAACAGGCTTCAAGGAGCGCTTCATCACCATGAACGAGGTCACCGAGGAGGAGGACTGCATAGCCTATACAGCCGAGTACAACGCCAGATACACTGACGTCCACTACTACTATTTCTCCTATACCACAGGAGGAATACGCCACTATATCAAGAAAGTGAACGTCCACGAGGGCGGTCTGGACCACGGGGATATGTTCCAGCTGACAGTGTATAAGAATACCTACGAGACCCCCGATTTCCTCAAGGGCGGCGTTATGTACCAGATATTCCCCGACCGCTTCTGCAAAAGCGGCAAGCCCAAGGAGAATATCCCCGATGGCAGGATCCTACGCGAGGACTGGGACGGCACTCCGTTCTACAAGCCCGATGAGAACGGCCATGTATGGAACAACGACTACTTCGGCGGCGATTTCGCGGGAATACAGTCAAAGCTCCCCTACCTTAAAAGTCTGGGAGTAACCTGCATATACCTCAATCCCATTTTTGAGTCCCACGAGAACCACAGGTACAATACCGCCGACTATATGAAGGCTGACCCCCTCCTCGGCACCAACGAGGAGTTCGAGGAGCTGTGCAGAGAAGCCGAAAGCATGGGGATCTCCATCATTCTCGACGGCGTTTTCTCCCATACGGGCGCTGACAGCGTATACTTCAACAAGTTCGGACGCTATCCCGAGGTCGGCGCTTTCCAGTCAAAGGACAGCAAGTATTACGACTGGTACTCATTCATAGACTACCCCAATACATACGAGGCGTGGTGGGGCATCGATACCCTCCCCAATGTATGTGAGAACAACGAGGACTACACCGAGTTCATCTGCGGTGATGAGGGAGTCCTCCGCTACTGGCTGGACAGAGGTGCCGCAGGCTGGCGTCTTGACGTTGCCGACGAGCTTCCCGACCAGTTCCTCAATAATCTGAGAAAATGCGTAAAGGGCTATGACAAGGACAAGATAATCATCGGAGAGGTCTGGGAGGACGCCTCCAACAAGGAGAGCTACGGCGTAAAGCGCCGCTACCTCCTTGGCGACCAGCTCGACTCCGTTATGAACTACCCCTTCCGCGAGGCTATAATCAGCTTCATGAAGGGCGGCAAGCCCATCGACTTCATAAATTCCGTCATGACAATAGTGGAGAACTACCCCAAGCCCACCATTGATGTGCTCATGAACTTTGTCTCCACCCACGACATCGAACGCGCTATCAACCGCCTCGGCGGCGAGAACTGCGACGGCAAGAGCAAGGACTGGATGGCAGAGAAATGGCTCTCGGAGGAGCAGTATGCCCACGGCAAGGAGCTTCTCAAGGCAGCAATGGCGCTCCAGTTCTTCCTGCCCGGAGTTCCCAGCATATACTACGGCGACGAGGCAGGACTTCAGGGCTACAAGGACCCCTTCAACCGCCGCTGCTATCCGTGGGGGCATGAGGACACCGACCTTATCTCCTACGTTTCCGAGCTCAGCCGCGTGAGAAAGTCCATACCCAACATGATAGACGGCAGGATATACTTCGTCATCAACGAGAAGGAAGTCCACGACAGCCGCCTTATCGGCTTCACCCGTCAGGGTCAGAAGCTGGACTATATCATCTTCGTCAACAGAAGCGGCGATACCGTTCACCTCGGCAATATGAGCGGCATCCTCTCACGCTTTGAGGACCTCCAGCCATTCTACGGCGAATTCATGGACGATACCATTACCGTAAAGCCCTACGGCTATACTATCATCAAGGCAAGATTCGTAAAATGAGCAGAAGCGGCACAGTCCGCGGTATATTGACATATCCTTACTGCTGTGATATACTGTTAGTAACATAAACATCTGAAAGGGAATACAAACATGAATAATCCTGAAATTCTTTACATGGTAGTACCCTGTTACAATGAGCAGGAGGTACTCCGTGAGACCGCAGCACAGCTCAAAACAAAATATAATGATCTGATGTCGGCAGGTCTTATCTCCAAGGACAGCCGCGTAGTCTTTGTGAACGACGGCTCAAAGGATAACACATGGAGCATAATCAAGGAGCTCCATGCAGCCGACCCACAGCTTTTCTCGGGCATTGGCCTCGCCCACAACAGCGGTCACCAGAACGCTGTTCTCGCAGGTCTTATGACCGTAAAGGAGCTCTGTGATATGTGTATCACCATGGACACAGACCTCCAGGACGACATCGACACCATCGACGAAATGGTAAAGCAGTACTATGAGGGCAATCAGGTGGTCTACGGCGTAAGAAGCGCACGCGACACCGATACATTTTTCAAGAAATTCACCGCCGAGAGCTTCTATAAGTTCATGAAGGTAATGGGCGCAGATGTGGTGTATAACCATGCGGACTTCCGCCTCATGAGCAAAAGAGTGCTTCAGGAGCTGGCAAACTTCAAGGAGGTAAACCTGTTCCTCCGCGGAATGGTGCCCCTTATCGGCTTCCAGAGCACAAAGGTATACTATGAGCGCCATGAGAGACTGGCAGGCGAGAGCAAGTATCCTCTCAAGAAGATGCTGGCATTTGCCATCAACGGCATCACCTCCTTCAGCACCAAACCCCTGAAGCTCATCACGACTCTCGGTATCATTATGTCCATCGCCAGCATACTTGCCTTTATCTGGGCATTTATCGCCAAGATAGGCGGCTTTACCGAGCACGGCTGGTCAAGCACCATGTGCTCGATCTGGCTCATCGGCGGCTTACAGCTCTTCTGCCTCGGAATCATAGGCGAGTACGTCGGAAAGATATACGCGGAAGTAAAACAGCGTCCGCGCTACATAATCGCGGAATTTCTCACCGATGCCGAGAAAAAAGACGATAAATGATAAGGAATATTTAATATGGACGATATTATCAACAGCATAACCGGTTTTCTCTCGCAGTACTGGGCTATAATTCTGTTTGCCATCGTACTGATAATACTCATCAAGATAAAGCACAAGATAAAAAAGGCAATATTCTTTGCTATTCTCATAGGTGCAGCCCTGTTCGCATCGGGCGTTACCTTCTTCAATTTCCAATGATATTAATGTGTAGGGGCTGGCGTCCCCGACAGCCCGTTTTATGGGACGTCAAGGATGCCGTCCCCTACATTTTTTATTTGTGTCGGGACTTTCCGGCGGTGAAAGAGCGCCCCTGCAATTATGCATCGACGGGAGCCCGTGAACGGGCGCCCATGCAATGGCTAAAAAGTCTTGACTTTTTCCCGCGTTTGAGTTACAATATAATGTGACTATTAAATTTTAAAGCGAGGTTGCTCATTATGCTTAAAAACAATGAAAAAGTAATGGATAAGATCGTTGACCTTTGTAAATCCAAGGGCTTTGTATACCCCGGCTCGGAAATTTACGGCGGTCTTGCAAATACATGGGACTACGGTCCTCTCGGCGTTGAGCTGAAAAACAACATCAAGAGAGCATGGATGAAGAAATTCGTTCAGGAGAACAAGTACAACGTTGGTCTTGACTCCGCTATCCTCATGAACCCCCAGACATGGGTGGCTTCGGGACATATCGGCGGATTTTCAGACCCCCTTATGGACTGTAAGGAGTGTAAGACCCGTCACCGTGCCGACAACCTCATCGAGGACTTCGACGGCACTAACGTAGCAGGCTGGTCCAACGAACAGATGATGGACTACATCAAGGAAAAAGGCATCGTCTGCCCTAACTGCGGCAAGCAGAACTTCACAGATATCCGCCAGTTCAACCTTATGTTCAAGACATTCCAGGGCGTTACAGAGGACAGCAAGTCTGAGCTCTATCTCCGTCCCGAGACTGCACAGGGTATCTTCGTAAACTTCGCAAATATCCAGAGAACTACCCGTAAAAAGGTGCCTTTCGGCGTTGCTCAGGTAGGTAAGTCATTCCGTAATGAGATCACTCCCGGAAACTTCATCTTCCGCGTAAGAGAGTTCGAGCAGATGGAGCTTGAGTTCTTCTGCAAGCCCGGCACAGACCTTGAGTGGTTCGACTACTGGAGAAGCTACTGCAAGAACTTCCTCCTCTCACTGGGACTCAAAGAGGAGAACCTCCGTCTCCGTGACCACGATCAGGAGGAGCTCTGCTTCTACTCAAAGGCTACTACCGACTTCGAGTACCTCTTCCCCTTCGGCTGGGGCGAGCTCTGGGGCGTTGCCGACAGAACCGACTACGACCTGACACAGCACATCAACACCAGCGGAAAGTCACTTGAATACTTCGATCCCGAGACAAACGAGAAATACATCCCCTACGTTATCGAGCCTTCACTGGGCGTTGAGAGACTCTTCCTCTCCATCGTTACAGAGGCTTACGACGAGGAGGAGCTTGTCTCCACCGACAAGAACGGCAACGAGAAGAAGGAAACAAGAACAGTTATGCACTTCCATCCTGCTCTTGCACCTTACAAGGCAGCTGTTCTGCCCCTCGTAAAGAAGCTCACTCCCAAGGCTGAGGAAGTATACGATATGCTCTCCAAGAAGTTCATGGTAGACTTCGACGAGGCAGGTACCATCGGTAAGAGATACCGCCGTCAGGACGAGATCGGTACACCTTTCTGCATCACATACGACTTCGATACACTTGAGAAGGACAACTGTGTAACAGTCCGTGATCGTGACACAATGCAGCAGGAGAGAGTTGCTATCGATGACCTCGTAGCTTACCTCGAAGCTAAAATGGTATTCTAAGCCATTAGCCTTTAGCTGTTAGCTATTAGCTTTTAAGGACGCCCAATGGGCGTCCTTTTTAATTTGTAATCACGATGTCTGCCTATGCGGACGAATAAAAAATTAAGGACTGCTTTTGCAGTCCTTTCAGTTTGGCAATAAACCCTGTTCTCGCTGAAACAGATGCGGACGGCATTCTGCCGCCCCTTAATTATGCATAAAAAGGGCACCCTAACCGTGATGCTTATATAGCAGGTTATGCGTAATTATCGGGGACAAACCTTTCTGAGGAAAGGTTCTTTCCCCGAGCCCCTTTTCCAAAGACTTTATAACTGAATTTAGCCCCGACAGGGCGCTCTCAGTATTATTACTGATTTTCACATTTTGTGAGGCGCGCTCTGTCGGGGCTAAATTTAATGCTGAAAGTTTTAGGAAAGGAGTTTGAGGAAGAACCCTTTTTCAAAAGGGTTTTCCTCAATATCACCGATAAAACTGCTGTACGAGTATCACGATTATGGCGCCCTTTTTTTATTTCGTTACCTGTCCCTTGCGGTATCTTCCGAAGAATATACCGTCATCGACGTATTTATCAGCCTGTGATACCCACATAGGGAATTTTCCCGTAGCCAGAGCAGTCTGACCGTTGAGCATTCCCGTGTGGAAGGAGATATGCCTGAACTGTCTCAGTACCAGCTCCATGCGCGTGTACTCGCAGTTTTCGGGGCATTCATAGAGCATTTCGTCCGTGAGACTGTCGATATAATCGAGAGTCTTTTTCTCAACAGCGTCCAGATACTCTAAAAGCTGCTCATCCGAGAGAACTACCGTCGTGGGATTATCGGGATTGTCCATGCCCTCCTCATGAAAAGGCGGCTCATCGTAAACACAGGGATTTATGAACCACTTATCCGCTGAATGTATAGCGTGATACGCCCATCTCCAGCAGGGAGAGCCGCAGCAGAGAGCGTCTCTGTCATAAGTTCGCAGTGAAGTCCTTATGTTCATAAAGTTAGGGATCACCATTTCCCTGATTATCTTGCAAAGCTCGTTCATAAATATCCCTCCGTTTATAATAATATTGATATTAAAGCCGCCGCCCTCAGGCTAAAGGCTAAGGGCTGACGGCTAAAGGCTTTTTTACAGTGTGTCGATGATATCGAGAGAGTGCTCCTCGTTCATGGTTCTGCACATCTCGATGAACTTGTCAAGAGGCACGTTCTTGAGCTGCTTGTTTCCTCTGATGTTGATGGAGACCTGCTCGTTCTCAGCCTCGCTGTCACCGATGATGACAACATAGGGATCCTTGAAGTCCTTGAACTTTCTGATCTTGTTCTTCATGTTGTCATCGGTGTAGTCCACCTCAGCTCTGATACGGTTCTTCTTGAGAAGATCGGCTACCTTCTTGGCGTAGTCGTTATGCTCTGTTCTGATAGGAACGATACCTACCTGCATAGGAGACAGCCAGAAGGGGAATGCTCCTGCGAAGTTCTCGGTGATGATACCGATAAATCTCTCGAATGAACCGAAAATAGCTCTGTGTATCATTACAGGCTGCTTCTCGGAGCCGTCGGAAGCGATGTACTTCATCTTGAAGTTGAGAGGAAGCTGGAAGTCGAGCTGGATGGTACCCATCTGCCACTCACGTCCGATAGCGTCCTTCATCTTCAGGTCGATCTTAGGACCGTAGAATGCTCCGTCGCCCTCGTTGAGCTCGTATCCGTCGGGACCGTACTTCTCCTCAAGGATAGCCTTCAGGTCAGCCTCAGCCTTGTCCCAAACCTTGATGTCGCCCATGAAGTCCTCGGGGCGTGTTGAGAGCTCAGCCTTGTACTCAAGACCGAATGTGTTGTATATCTCGGTTGCGATATCCATGATATCGTTGATCTCGGAAGCGATCTGCTCCTCAGTCACGAGGATATGAGCATCGTCCTGTCTGAACTGCTGTACGCGGAAAAGACCGTTGAGCTCGCCTGACTTCTCCTTACGGTGGATAACGTCCACCTGATTGAACTTCAGGGGAAGCTCCTTGTAAGAGCGCTGTCTGTTCATATATACCTTGATAGCGTTGGGGCAGTTCATAGGCTTAGCGCAGTATACCTCGTTGTCCTCCTCAGCAGGGATAACGAACATACCGTCCTGATAGTGGTCCCAGTGACCCGAAGTCACCCACAGCTCCTTCTTGGAAAGAACAGGACCCGATATCTCTGTATAGCCGTGATCCTCATGAACACCTCTCCAGTACTCGAGAAGTGCGTTGAACAGCTTCCAGCCTCTGGGGAGCCAGTAGGGCATACCGGGAGCAGTGTGGTCGAACATGAACAGAGCCAGCTCCTTGCCCAGCTTCTTGTGGTCGCGGAGCTTAGCCTCCTCGATCATCTTGAGGTACTCGTCAAGCTGTGAAGCCTTGGGGAATGCGATAGCGTAAACACGGCTGAGCATCTTGTTCTTCTCGTTTCCTCTCCAGTAAGCACCTGTGCATGAGAGGAGCTTGAATGCCTTTACGGGACCTGTTGTCATAAGGTGAGGACCTGCACAGAGGTCAACGAACTCGCCCTGCTTGTAGAATGAGATAGGCTCGCCCTTGTCAACGTGCTCCTCGCAGAGCTCTACCTTGTAGGGCTCGTCCATTTCCTTCAGCTTTGCAACAGCCTCAGCAGGAGAAAGCTCGAACTTTTCAAGCTCAAGGTCCTCCTTGACGATCTTCTTCATCTCAGCCTCGATCTTCTCCAGCTCCTCGGGAGTGAAGGGCTTCTCAAGGTCAAAGTCATAGTAGAAGCCGTTGTCGATAGCAGGACCGATAGCCAGCTTTGCAGCAGGGTAAAGTCTCTTTACAGCCTGTGCAAGGATATGTGAAGCTGTGTGCCAGAGGGTCTTTTTACCGTCGAGGCTGTCAAATGTACATACCTCGAAGCGGCAGTCGCCGTCGATGACTGTGCGGAGGTCCTTTACCTCACCGTTTACCTTTACGCAGCAGGCAGCCTTGTAAAGTCCCATGCCGATACCCTTGATTATCTCAGCAGCCGACTGTGCAGCCTCGATCTGACGGACACTGCCGTCTGGAAGTGTTAAATTGATCATATCGATCTCTCCTTTTTATTGATTCATAATTCATAATGCTTAATGCATAATTGTTGCGTTTTTTATGCGATGACCAGTTATTCCCTTACAGAATAATTCATCGTTTTCATGGTTTGCGGGCTTGTTTTCAATGTATTGCCATGCACCGCGGTATTCAAATTCATTCCGCCCAGCCCGATATCTCAAACAGCTCGCCGAAGAGCTCCACATGGACGTAATTCTCCATATAGCCGTCATCGGTGCCTGTCTCGAAGCAGACCACAGTCTCCTCCTCGTCGATATCCACATAGACGTTCCTCAGCTTCAGCAGCTTTGCGAGAGCCTCGGCGTTTCCGCCCTCATAGAAGCCGTCGTCGATAAGCATTGCTGCTATGGTGCTTCTGCCGCCGTCCAGCCTTGCCAGCTTTTTGGCTATATCCGAGAGGTTGGCGATGATAGTCTCCTCGCTGTCGGTATAGAAGCGGACGGTCATCATCTCGTCCCACAGCTTATAGGGCAGCTCATAGGCTTCCTCCCTCTGGTTGTAGCTGATATTGCTCACATCATCACCTTCTTTGCAATAAAATAGCTCACATATCAGCAGATATTGTCTTCTTCATCAAAAATCTGCGCATTAAGGGCTTCTGCAAGCGGTCTCAGCATATCAACTGCGTCTTCTCTGTGACAATCCACACATATAAAACCACGTTTGCTGTATCTGACAGGGATGCGTATTTCTTCGCGCTTTTTGAATATAAATCCTTTTGTTTCGGTAAATGTCCAGAACAACTGATTATTTGAAAATGCTGTCATTATCTTGCCTGTCATTGGATTTTTTGTTTGTATCGGGGCACCTTGTTCCTTAACAACGCCCTTTACTGATAACAGTTCCTCTTCTGTTATCGCACTGTCTTTCCGCTTAATATACAATGTAACAGACATATTCCCCCTCCTTAAACAAAAAAGCCCCTTACGCCTGTAATTAGGCACAAGGGACGATAGTCTACCGTGGTTCCACCCTGATTCACACGGAGCTTTCTCCGTATCTCAAGTGCTCTGTAACGGGAGCTCCCGACGCTTATTGGGCGCACTCAGAGGCGGTGTGCTGTATATCCTTTGCCGTGCAGCCTTGCACCGAACGGCTGCTCTCTGAAACGGCTGGGGAAAAGCCTTCCTCATCGACGTTTTGCGGGATATTGTACACTTATCTTAGCACAGATTTTACTATTTGTCAAGAGGGAAAAGTGTGAAATCCAAGTTTTTCCGCAGTTTTCCGCAATGGATTAAACATTCTGTTGAAACTCACGTTAAAAACCACAAAATAACGGGTTGAAATAGTTTGAAATCTGTGGTATAATATTAATGTATAATCAAATCACGGTCAGAAAAAGAGACGAAAACAATAAAACGTCTTAATGACTGAGAATAAGGGAGATATGCATGAACATCGAGATCGCAAGAATAAATCAGGGGATAGAGAAAGACCCTAAGGAATACGTCAGGACCATCAATGAGGACTACCTCTACAAGCTCAGCAAGATAGCTGACGATATAGCCGAAAACCGCAATGAAAAGCCTGTTGTGCTGCTGTCGGGACCCTCGGGCTCCAGCAAGACCACAACAGCTATGATGATAGAAAAGCTCCTGGACGAGAGGGGACTCCAGACCCACACCCTCTCCATGGACAACTGGTTCTGTCCGCTGACAGAGGCTGAGAAGGCTCTTGCCGCTGAGGGCAAGATGGACCTTGAATCCCCTCTCCGCGTGGACAGCCAGCTCCTCAACCAGCAGATAGAAGCCATAAGCGCCTGCCGCGAGATAGAGCTCCCCAAGTACAACTTCAAGACCTCTACACGCACAGGCTCGGGCAAGAAATTCAAGCGCAGCAAGGGCGAGATAGTTATATTTGAAGGCATTCACGCCCTCAATCCCTCGGTAATAACCGTTCCCGACACCATGATAAGCAAGATATACGTCAGCGTCCGCACGAGGATATCGGGCGACGGGATACTTCTTCACCCCTCAAGGGTACGTCTCATGCGCCGCATGATAAGAGACAAGAACTTCCGCAAGCGCTCTCTCCGCGAGACCATGAATATGTTCCACAGCGTGGAGGCAGGCGAGAACAAATACATAATGCCCTACAAGTACCGCTCGGACTACGATGTGGACACCTTTATGGCGTATGAGCTCTCCGCTTACAGAAACGACCTGCTCACTCAGCTTGAGGAGATGCTTGATGTCCCCGAGATAGCCGAGTCCGTAAAGGTACTGGAGCAGCTTGTTCCCCTGAGCAAAAAGGACATTTCCCCGGACTCGCTCATCTGCGAATTCATAGGCAACGGACAGTTCAAATACTGATAACAAGGGAGACTATATATGGAATATCTTGAAAACAGAGAGCTGTCATGGCTCAAATTCAACAAAAGAGTACTGGAGGAGGCAACAGACCCCGATACTCCGCTGCTTGAGCGGCTCTCATTCTCTGCTATATACCAGAGTAATCTGGACGAATTTTTCATGGTCCGCGTGGGATCTGTCACAGACAAAGCCAAGAGCGAGGGCAAGAAAAAGGATAAATTCTCGGGCATGAACGCTGCCCAGCAGCTCGATGCCATATTCACCGCTGTACGCAGGCTCCAGCCCTCAGTGGAGGAGGCTCTCCGCAGCACTATGAAGGAGCTGGCTCCCTACGGCTTTGAGCACGTTACCTTCGACAAGGCGACCAAGGAGGAGCAGACCTTCCTTGAGCTCTATTTCAAGCGTGAACTGAAGCCCTTTATATCGGGAATAGTGGTCAACGACGCACTGCCCTTCCCCTTCCTCAAAAACAAGTATATCTACGCAGTTGTGCAGCTTGGCGCCAAAAAGGGCGTATCCATAGGCGTTATCCCTGCTTCCACCAGCCGCTCCGAGAGGATAATCCACCTTGGCAGGGACGGCAAGAGATTCATACTGGAGGAGGAGGTCATCCTCCGCTTCGCACACCTGCTGTTCAAGAACTACAAGGTCATGGACCGTGCTCTCATCAGAGTCACCAGAAGCGCCGATATCATGGTATCCGGCAGAGGTCCGGAGTTCCGCCAGCGCATGGAGGAACTCGTTGACAAGCGCCAGAAGCTGGCACCCGTACGCCTTGAGATATCCGACGTCTTCAACCGCACTGCTCTGGACTACCTCTGCAAGAAGCTGAAGCTGAAAAACGTCAATGTTTTCACCTCCCGTATCCCTCTTGACCTTTCCTACCTCTATACTTTGCAGGAATACGACGAGGACCCCAAGCTCCATTACGTCCCCAGAACGCCCAGAAAGCCTGCGGCTCTGTCGGACACAAGACCCGTTTTCTCACAGGTAAAGTCAAAGGATATGCTGCTCAGCTTCCCCTTTGAGTCCATGAATCTGTCCTTTATAAGGCTTCTTCAGGAGTCCGCCAACGACCCCAAGGTCACTTCCATAAAGATAACCCTCTACCGCCTCGCAAGGAACAGCAAGGTCATCGACGCTCTCTGCACTGCCGCCGAGCAGGGCAAGGAGGTACTGGTCATGATAGAGCTCCGCGCAAGGTTCGACGAGGAGAACAATATCGAATGGTCAAAGCAGCTTCAGGAGGCAGGAGTCAAGGTCATCTACGGTCCCAAGGACTTCAAGGCTCACTCAAAGCTTCTGCTCATCACCCGTAAAGCTCAGGGCGGCGGCTTCGACTATGTGACACAGATAGGCACGGGCAACTATAACGAAAAGACCGCTGCGCTCTACACTGACCTCATGCTCCTCACTGCCGACAGGGACATCGCTGCCGACGCAGAGGCTGTATTCTCGGGACTGCTCAACGGTACCTTCGTTGAGAACACCAACAAGCTCCTTGTGTCTCCTCTCGCTCTCAGACCTCAGGTGCTGGAGCTCATGGACGGACAGATAGAGCTGGCTAAAAACGGCGGAAAGGGCTATATCGCCGCAAAGGTGAACTCTCTCAACGACCCTGTCATCATCGACAAGCTGGTCGAGGCTTCGCAGGCAGGGGTAAAGATAGAGCTCATAGTCCGCGGACTCTGCTGCCTTATCGCAGGAGTGCAGGGCTATACCGAGAATATCACCGTCCGCAGCATCGTGGGACGCTTCCTCGAGCACAGCCGTATATTCATCTTCGGCGAGGACGGTCCCGACCAGAAGATATACATAGGCTCAGCCGACTATATGAGCAGGAACACCGTCCGCAGAGTAGAGGTGGCTGCACCCATTGAGGACGAGCGCCTCAGAAGACGTATCCGCGAGATGTTCCGCGTGCTCATGCGCGATAACGTCAAGGCAAGGATAATGCTCAGCGACGGCAGGTATATCCGCGAGCGCAGGAACGCTGATACTCCCCTCAATTCGCAGGAGTACTTCTATGACGAGGCTTACAGACGCCTTGAGGACAAGACCGCAAGACAGGAGCAGCTCCGCGTGAACCGCGAAAAGGGCGCTGCAAAGAAGAAGGCAGCTGCGAAAAAAACCAAGACAGCTGCAAAAAAGACAGCCGCAAAAGCTGCCGCCGATACTTCCCCCAAGCCCGCTGCAAAGCGCGGAAGGAAGAAAAAGTCCTCATAAGTCATTTGTATGCGAAAAAGCAATAAAACACTTGAAACTTTGCCGATAATATGATATAATATCTGTTATACTCTATATAAAAAACGGGTATGCGCGGCAAAAAGTTTTATTTGAGGTTTGGATAATGATTGGATATTATAACTATACGGTTATTCTTACATATATGAGTCTCATCTCGTCTGTCATAGGTATGTTCTTCGCGGCAGGCTTCGGTGGGATGGAACGTCACCCCGAATATGCCATAATATGCCTTATGGTGTCGGGACTTTGCGATATGTTTGACGGTAAGGTCGCCCGTACAAAGAAAGACCGCACCGAATGCGAAAAGAAATTCGGTATTCAGATAGATTCGCTTTGCGACGCCATCTGCTTCGGCGTCCTGCCCGTGGTCATCGGCTATTCCGTAGGCATGAGAGACTGGGCAGACCTTCCCATACTGGTGATATTCCCTCTCTGCGCCGTCATAAGGCTCGCATACTTCAATGTGGCTGAGGAGGAAAGACAGAAAAAGACCGCGGAAAACCGCAAGGTCTATGAGGGTCTCCCCGTTACCAGCGTGGCACTGATACTCCCCCTGCTTTACAGCTTCCACAAGGATATCGGTGAGTGGTTCCCCGAGGTGTACGGCGGCGCTCTCCTGCTCATAGCTATCGCCTTCATCACCAGATTCAAGGTCAAGAAGCCCAGTATGAAGACCATGCTCTGCTTTATCGGAGTAGGTGTGGGCGAGCTTGTCTGGATGCTCTACAAGACCAAAACAAGATGAACGGAGGGCTGCTGCGGTCTGCGGCAGCCCTTTCGGATTAACATACTTTTTACCGTGATGCCTTATTCGGTATCCCATAAGGAGCGTTAATATGAAAAGTTTTTCCTGCTTTGCATTCCTCGCAGCTGCCATGATCTGTTCTTCAGTATCATGCGGCAGCCGCCCCGTCTCCACAGATAGTGTCACTGCCGAGGCAGATGTTCACAACACTATGACAAATGATGAGATAATCTCAGCAGTCACAGGCAACTGGGAAACAGTTTCCGAGCTCGTTGACGGCAAAGACACCATGACAGACATAAAGAGCTATACCTTCCACGATAACGGCAACGGAGGCTACTTCGACCCCGAGGGTGTCCCCCACCAGATAGGCTGGAGCATCGGCGAAGGCGGTACCATACAGATATTCTACGTTGAGACAGAACAGCTCTCGGGAAAATATACCCTTACGGGCGATGAAATGGTCATCACGGAACAGAACGGCGACAAGGTCTGTGAGACCCACCTAAAAAAAGTCGCCGAATTCTCGAACAAAAACATTAAGGAGAGTTGATAATGAAAAGGTTGATTCTGATAGCATCTGCTGCCCTTATGCTCATGTGCTGCGCCATAGGCTGCGGTGCAAAGCGCGACAAGAAGTATGTGGGCAAATGGGAAGCCTCGGAGATGATGGTGGACGGTACCAAATACACCGATATGCTGGGAGTTCCGCTGTCTGCCCTGTTCAGCTTTGAGATGACAGGCGACGGCAAGGTCATCTGGAAGTCGGCTGTGGATAACAAAGTCATCCAGAATGCAAACGAAAATGTGGACATAACATGGAAACAGACCGATGACGATATCATTCAGATAAGAGTCACCGACCTGACAGGCAAAGACCCCGACAACACCATGGACATGATATACCGTGACGGAATGCTGGTAATAGAAGAAGAAGGCTCATACATCAATATGAAAAAAGTAGATGAATTTACCGAAATAAATCCCGATGATATCAATGCTGCGGCAGGTGTCATCCAGAACTTCGGTATCACGGAATAACAGGAGTTTATCATGAAAAAACTATTTTGCTATTGTATGACAGCTGCCCTGATAGCAGGATGCAGCTTCGGCTGCAGCGGCAAGGGCTCGGGCAAAAACAGCAGCTCCTCCGCAGTTTCGGAGCCTGTTTCGGAAAGTACCGTCGTAAATAACGCGGCAAGACCTTTCCTCGGCAAGTGGGAAGCCTATAAGGCTTTCGTTCTTGATGAGGAGTACGAGGACGAGTATGCAGGATATCCCCTCAGTGCCCTTATGAAGCTGGAGATCTTCGAGGATCACACAGCAGCTATCACCACAGCCACCAACCCAAGACGCAAGGACTACACCAACGACTATTACAAATGGAACATCACCACCGAGGACGGCAATGATACTCTCCATATCAACAGTCCCGAGGACAACTACGACTGCCGCATAGAGCAGGGTCAGCTGATAGTCACCTACACCGACGCAAATGACGGTTCTGTGATCTACCTGCTGCCCGTGGACAAGTTCAGCGAAAACCAGTCCACTACGGAGGCAGGTCTCGATAAGGTAGACTTCAGCGGATATTACGGCAAATGGGAGTCGGAGGAAGCCACCGCCGAAGGCGAGACATACACCGAGACCATGGGAGATTATCCGATCAACGTTGCATTCAGACTGGAGCTCAGAGGTGACAGCAGCGCGACTCTGTCCGTGTTCGGCGAGTCCATGGATTACGAGTGGGAGCCCGATAAAAAGGATGAGCTCTATATGTGGGACGACTATGAGGGCTTCTCCATAAAAACAGACGGCGACAGGCTCGTACTGGACAATGAATACGGTCTGGTGATAAAGCTCCGCAAGGTAGAGGAGTTTGAGGATTATGACTTCTCAGCCGCCGCGGACTCAGCTCCCGACGATGACGCTATCCTCTATCCCGAGGAGCCTGAGGAAACTACCTGACGTCTTTTTCCCGATTTTTATGCAAATACATAGGCTTTGCCCCGAGACGGTCTTTGGATCGCTTCGGGGCTATTTTTGTTTCGGACATATTTTTCACTGTCCGCCATCACCGGTATTTGACTTTATCCCCTCTAAATGGTATAATTATATTAAGTATGGACTTTTTGAAGTATTAAAGGGCATCTCTAAAAATCCATTTCAGTAAGAAAAATCAGATAGGTGCGGAAGATGCAAGGAAAGCTCCCGAAGGCGTGCTGTCGCACTGCGAGGGAGGTTGACGCAGCAGATGCCGTGCATAGCTGGTTTTCCTTGGAAGGGGTTTTTAGAGATACCCTAAAGGAGGATACTATGCATAAGGAATTTTTAATGGGTAATGCTGCCATAGCACGCGGCGCTATCGCAGCAGGTCTGAATTTGGTTTCAGGCTACCCCGGTACTCCCTCCACGGAGGTACTTGAAACTACCGCAAAAGCCAACGACGGCTCAATATACGTCGAGTGGTCAGTAAACGAAAAAGCCGCTATGGAGCTTGGCGCAGGTGCGGCTTACAGCGGCGCCCGCTCAATGGTAACCATGAAGCAGGTGGGTCTCAACGTGGCTTCCGACCCCCTCATGAGCCTTGCCTATATAGGCGTAAAGGGCGGCATGGTAATTCTTGTGGCTGACGACCCGGGCCCCATTTCTTCACAGACAGAACAGGATACAAGACATTTCGCCTCTTTCTCAAAGCTTCCCTGCTTCGACCCTTCGTCTGTACAGGAAGCATATGACATGATACAGGAAGCTTTCGAGTATTCCGAGAAATATCACACACCCGTGCTTTTCAGACCTACAACAAGAGTCTGTCACGGCTACGCTTCCATTGAGGTCAAGGACAAGGAGGAATACAAGGTAAACAAGCCCGAGGGCTTCGTCAAGGACTCATCAAAGTGGGTCATCTTCCCCCGTCTTTCCTACAATGCACATATCCACATCGAGGAGCGCAATGCTGAGCTTTCCAAGGTCTTCTCCGAATATGAGAGAAACATCATCACCGAGGCAGGCGACAAGAGCTGCCGCAGGGGTATCGCTACCCACGGCATCAGCTACACCTACACTATGGAGGCTCTCCGCGGAAAGAGCGCACCTAAAGTATTCAAGGTGTCAACACCCTTCCCGTTTCCCGAGCAGGCTGCCGTAAAGTTCCTTGAGGGACTGGACGAGGTGCTCTGTATCGAGGAGCTGGACCCCATCATCGAGAGAGAGCTTACCTACATCTGCGGAAAGTACCACCTTTCCACAAAGATACTGGGCAAGCTTACTCACAATGTAAAGACCGCAGGCGAGAACACCTGTGCGTCAGTTGCCGCAAATATTGCCGAATTCATGGGCTGGGATAAGCCTGCTTCCGCAGAGACCGAGACTCCCCCCGCACTTCCCGTAAGACCTCCCGTGCTCTGCGCAGGATGTCCTCACAGAGCCTCATTCTTTGCAGTAAAGGAAGCAATGAAGGGCAAGAAGTCAGTATTCTGCGGTGATATCGGCTGCTACACCCTCGGAAACGCCATGCCCCTCGACATGGTGGACACCTGCCTCTGCATGGGCGCAGGCGTGAACATCACTCAGGGTATCGGCAAGATAGAGCCCGACACCAACTGCTTCGCATTCGTGGGCGACTCAACATTCTTCGCATCCGCTATAACAGGCGCCGTAAACGCTGTCTACAATCAGGCTGACATGACACTGGTAGTCCTTGACAACTCCACCACCGCCATGACAGGTCACCAGCCCCACCCCGGCACGGGCCGCACTATGATGGGCGAGGTCGTTGAAAAGGTCAGCATTCAGGAGGTCCTGAAGGGCGTGGGCGTCAAGACCGTAGAGACCGTAAATCCCCTTGAGCTCAGCAAGGCTATCGACACGGTAAAGCGTGTTTCCGCCGAAAAGGGCGTAAAAGCCATCGTGTTCAAGTCACCCTGTGCTGTGCTCATCAAGGGTAACAAGCCTGCTGTTATCGACAGCGGAAAGTGTACCTCCTGCAAGAAGTGCATAAAGACCCTCGGCTGCCCCGGCATCGTGCTGAGGGACGGCAGGGTAACTATCGAGAATTCCCTTTGTACAGGCTGCGGACTCTGTTCGCAGGTATGTCCTTTCGGTGCTATAGGAGGTGGCGAAGATGCAGAGTAATATCCTTATCTGCGGCGTAGGAGGTCAGGGAATAGTCCTCACCTCAAAGCTCATCGCCGCAACAGCTATGGAGCATGATATCCCCGTTATGAGCGCAGAGACCATCGGTATGGCTCAGAAGGGCGGAAGCGTTTTCAGCTTCCTGAGACTTGGCGACGATATCTACTGCCCTATGTTCCCCGAGAAGACCGCTGATATAATCATCGGCTTCGAGCCTGCCGAGGCTGTCCGTATGCTGCCCTATCTCAGGGACGGCGGTCAGGTGGTAGTCAATACCCACCCCATCATGCCCGTTACAGCTACTCTCAGCGGCTCTGACTACACAGGGAACGAGATGCTGGATTACCTTCAGCGCAACGTGAAGAACGTTGTCCTCGTTGACGGAAATAAAGCTATCGAGGAGATAGGCTCGCCCAAGGTGCTGAACATGGTAATGCTGGGTGCAGCCGTCCGCAACGGCGTGCTCCCGTTCTCGGTGGATGATATCGAGGACACCATGAAAAAGACAGTAAGACCCCAGTTCGTAGAGCTCAACAGCAAGGCTCTGCGATATGACATAAAATAAACTGACACAGACAAGGAGCTATACAATTAATGGAAATTAACTATGTTGACCCAAATACTGCCGCAGAAAATGCAGGTAACGTCTTACCATCAAGAGAAAAATTCGACTACATAAGGGATGAGCTGCTTCATGTAAAGGGCTTCAAGAAAGTCTACTTCAACAAGCAGTTCAATCGTCTCGGAGGCTACCTCATGAACGGCGATACACAGCCCGCAGTCGTGGTATCCCTATCACCGCTGATAATATCCGCCTACTCAGACGAGATGGACGGTGTGCTGTTCCTGAAGTTCCCCGATGCTCTGGCTGATATGTACGGTCTGAGCGTGGGTACGAGACTTGTTACATCAAACATCTATATCCCCGGAAACAAGCCCGTCAAGGACGTCTACGCAGGTCCTTACTATATGGGCAATTACTGCGACTTTACCCCCACTGTACAGCTCTTTATGTGCGACGGCGAGGACAGTATAAGAAACCGTACCGCTCTTTTCGGCGAGGACGTATGGAAAAGAGTCGAGGAGATGTCATTCTCGCGCTTCTCTCAGAAGTACAAGACAAGGGACGGCTTTCAGCTCATGACGAAATTCAGACTACTGTTGCTTATCTTCTGATAAATGTTAATGTGAAAGGAAAGAACGATCATGCAGATCTCTCAGCAGCAGCTTGACCTGGTCAACGACCGCATACGCGCTCTCGTTGAGGCAGGCAGCTTCTATGGAAAAAAGCTTGCAGAAGCAGGCATTACCCACGTTGAAACTCCCGAGGACTTCACAAAACTGCCCTTCTCCGAGAAGAAGGACCTCCGTGACGCATATCCCCTCGGACTCATGACTGCTCCCGAGGAGGAGATAGTCCGCATACATTCATCATCGGGAACTACGGGTACTCCCGTAATTATCCCCTATACAGCCAAGGACGTTGACGACTGGGCGATAATGTTCAAGCGCTGCTACGAAACAGCAGGCATAACCAATATGGACCGCATTCAGATAACCCCCGGATATGGTCTCTGGACAGCAGGTATCGGCTTCCAGAACGGTGCCGAGAAGCTGGGCGCAATGGTAATACCAATGGGTCCCGGAAATACCGACAAGCAGCTCCAGATGATGCAGGATATGAAGAGCACCGTGCTCTGCTCAACATCTTCATATGCACTTCTTCTTGCTGAGGAGATAGAGAAGCGCGGCATAAAGGATAATATCCACCTCAAAAAGGGCGTTATCGGCTCTGAGAGATGGAGCGACAAGATGCGCAAGCACATCGCCGAGTCTCTCGGTATCGAGCTCTATGATATCTACGGACTCACCGAGATATACGGCCCCGGTATCGGCATAAACTGCGAATATAACGAGGGTATGCACTACTGGGACGACTTCCTCTACATAGAGGTCATCGACCCCAAGACAGGCGAGCCCGTGCCCGACGGAGAAATGGGCGAGATCGTCATCACGACCCTCGTCAAGGAGGGCGCTCCCCTTATCCGTTACAGAACACATGACCTTTCAAGGATAATCCCCGGAAAGTGCAAGTGCGGACGCTGCTATCCCCGTCTTGACACCATCATGGGACGTACAGACGACATGATGAAGATAAAGGGCGTTAACGTGTTCCCCAGCCAGATAGAGGAAGTTCTTGCAAACTTCAGCGAGATCAACAGCGAATACCAGATCCGCATATCTCACCTTGACGGCAAGGACACCATGCGTATCTACGTTGAGTCAACAGGCGATGTGGACTTCGATGCACTGAGCAAGAGGATAGCCGAAAAGGTAAAGAGCAGGATAGGCTTCACTCCTATCGTCAAGGTAGTAGAGGTGGGAGTCCTGCCCAGAAGCATGAAGAAGACCGCAAGAGTAATCGACGAGAGATTTGACTGATGAGACACAGCTTTATTGCAGCTGTTATGGGGGCGCTCCTTGCAGCGCCCCTCATTTCGGGCTGCTCGGATAACAATACCTCATATGAAAGCAGCTCTGAGCTCACCACCGAAGCACCAGAGACTACTGCTCCTGACGAGGAGGAGACCACGGAAAAGGCGTCTGAAGCCGAATCGGAAGAAATATCCGCAAACACGGCGGACGTTGTCTCCAACGGCAATGATATTCTTTATATCATGGACAACGGCGACTATGTCTATGTTACCGAGAAAAACGATCAGGACGGTCCTCACGAGGTCTATGTCCGCGACAACAGAAAAGGCAGTACCGAGGAGCTCGACCTGCCCGAATACAGCGTGGTATACCACTGTGACGGGGAAAAGCTCTATTACTACTCTCCCGATGAGGGACTGTGCGTTTACGATGAGGGGAAGTCCTCCCTGCTCAGCAAGGATACAAAGTCTGCGGACTATGTACCGAGGAGAGAGAGCTTTTACTTCTTCGATGACGGCATACTTTTCTGCTGTCCCGACGGCGAGGAGACCGAAATAAAGATCATGGACTACTCGGGAAAGCTCTCACAGGAAAGCTTTCACATAGACCATAAAAACGCCCGTATCGTGGGCTATGCGGATATCGGCGGAAAGACCTGCCTTATCTGTTCCTATGATGTGGGAGTCAAGGAGCATATCATCGCATTTGACAGAGCCTCCTCAACCTCCTACAAGGAGATTGCTGTGGGCGAGCGCCCCGTTATCACAGGCGGAAAGCTGTACTACATCGACTTCAACAAGCTGTACAGCATCCCTGTGGATGGCGGAGAACCTCAGCAGGTAAGCGAAACTCCCTGCATGAAATACTGCTTCCTCGGGGACAAGCTCATCTTCACGGACACAAAGTCAGTCTTTTCCCTTGACAGCAGCGGCGAAAAGGAGATCATGGACTGCAGCGACCTGACAGAGTGTGACTTCATAAAGGAAATAGGCACAGCCGACGGCAGGCTCTTTGTACGCGGAGGCTCGGGAGCTTTCTACTCCTGCCTTGCGGAAACTGACGAAAATGGCAGGATCATCGAGGAGATATACTCGGGCGAAAAACGAAACTGATATATGGATATAAACGAACTTCTCGCGCTGATATTTATAATAGTCGTTATCGCTTTTGCGGTATGGCTGTACAAAAGGCTTCACAAGCCCGATATTACCAAGCTCTACAACGCCAAGACCATCCTCACCGACAGGGAGTATGAGTTCTACACCCGTCTGAAGCCCCTTGCGGATCAGTACGGGCTGAATATCTACACCAAGGTCAGGCTTGCGGACCTTATCGAGCCCAAGCCCAAGGAGGAGAACCCATACTGGATGGAGTGCTTCAACAAGATAAAGGCAAAGCATATCGACTTTGCCCTTGCCGACGATGAGACCTGCATCGTGGCGCTCATAGAGCTGGACGACACCTCCCACGCCCGTGCAGACCGCGTGGAAAGGGACGATTTCGTCAATGCCGTGCTGGAGAACACAGGCTACACCCTGCTCCGTACCTACGGCGACCTTGATGTTATCGAGGAATACCTGAAATAAAAAAGCATGGCTATCGGTATACTTATATAGCAGTTTTGCGCGTAATTTTGAAGGAAGCCCTTTTGAAGAAGTGCTTCCCTTAATTCTTTTTCTGAGGACTCTGTTTTGTTTTTATCAGGACAAGGCGCTTGATAATATATGCCTTTTTATTATATTTAAGGCGCCCTGTCCTGATAAAAACCAGCCAAAAGTCTTTGGAAAAGGGGTTCGGGGGAAGAACCTTTCCTCAGAAAGGTTTTCCCCCGATAATTTCGTATAAATGTCTATATAAGCATCACAGTAGCCATGCTTTTTGTAGGGGCGCACAATGTGCGCCCCTGCGCTTTCAGCTCTCAACTGTCAATCTGTATACCTTATCCACGGTATGTAAGCTGTATGTCAAAAAGACCTCACCGCCGGCACCGACCATGGTGTTCTCCACATTATGTATACTGTTGAAGGATATTCCGTCCTCCTGCCTTCTGATGTCCCCATATATGCCCTTTTCGCAGACAGGATAGGTGAGTCCCAGCTCGGGCATTATGCAGTATACAGGCATCCGGAAGGTATTGCTCCTGTTTCCGATGAACACCATTCCGCAGCTGTAGGTTATCTCGTCACCCATGTCCGTGATGTCGGAGATATAGTGCTCCATCTTCGTAATATCATAGGTGTGGAGCTTATTCCCCGACCTTATGATGAAGCGCTCCGCGTCGGCATATACGATTATTCCCGTGGAGACAGAGGTCTCCGCGTGGTAAAACTCGTTGTCCATATCCAGCTTGCGGCTGCCCTCCCGCTTTACCAGATAGCTCTGTACACCGTTGAATCGGTCGTTTGCCACCACTTTTTCGGGAGCTTCTATATCCTCGCTCAGCACAAATCCGTCCTTGCCGCTGTCAAACTTGTAGAGCACCCCGTCATCATCGCTGTCCTTTGGATATGCGAGTATGCAGACAGCTCCCGTATCATCGGTATGGAGCCATAAATACTCCTCAGTGCTGCCCTCAAAGACCTGCTTCGTCTCATGGGTATAGAGGTCGGTCTTATAGATCACGCTGCCCTTTTCACCCGAGGAGTCGTAGACCTGGCTGAAAAGGGTTCCGCTGCCGAAACAGGGGTCCTGACAGTGATCCTCCAGTTTCTCGGCTGACCAGCTGTACACCTCCTCAGTGCTGCCGCTTTTCGGGTCATAGCATAACACTTCCCAGTCATATATGTCAAACTTGAAATTAGGGTAGGAAATGTAGAGGAAGCAGAGGTCATTCTCGGTATAGCAGCTTTCTATGACTCCCTCTAAGGGCTTGTCTACAAAATCCTGCCAGTTATATACAGTCTGGTCGTTCCAGTATTCCTGCCCGTAGCATTGCTCGGCGAACTCCGCCTTGTTGCAGACAGGTACCCTCTCGCCCACCTCAATGCCGCTGAGGTCTGTGCTCTCCACCTTTACGGGAGCCTCTCCCTCGGGATAGCTCAGGGTGACGTTCAGCACCTTGAAATCGCTGTCGCTGTACTCAGCCTTTGTACTTATTTCGCTGTCCTCGGCGTAGTCGCCAACGACTTCCTCAGTGACAGAGCTGACCTTTTTCTTCTCGGCGCAGCCCCAGCCCAGCACCGAAACTGCCGCAAGTATCAGGGCTATTCTCTTATTCATCGTTTCCCTCCGCAGTGAACCAGAAGTATATGTACTCATAGTCATAATACTCCGTATGTGTGAAGTCACCGTCAGGGGTACTTACCGTCACTGGCTTTGATTTTGTAGGACGGTAGGTCATGAACATCGCATTTTTTCTGTCATTGCCGAAAAGTCCCGAGCTCATGTTCATCAGGTTTCCGTCATCATGAGGAGCTGACTCAACAGGGAAAACAAGTCCCAGAGAAGGCATGATGTAGTAAGCGCCGCCTGTACGCATACCGCCCATATATGTGATAACTCCGTCGCCGAAGGCAATGCAGTTTCCGCCGTAGCTAGTATAATCAATGACATAGTGCTGCATGGTCTCAAGGTCGAATTCGTGCAGGACATATTTAGAAACGCCGCCATTTCCTCCGCCGTTGGAAAGGCTGAGAATAAGCTTATCCCTGCCCGCATATACTATATCGCAGTTGTTGAGACCTGTGGACATTCTGTATTTCTCGGTGACAACGTCGTATTTTCGTGTGCCCTCGGGCTTTTCCTTCCATGCAAAGAGCTCCCCGTATATGTTGGGAAACTCCGCTGTGCCCCATTTGCTTTCTTCAGCAGGGCTGAAAACGGAATAAAGCTCCTTCCACTCCCCCGTATCGAAATCGTACTCCTTCATGGTCATGTCCGAGCCATGCTCAATGAAGAAGTTCTCATTGTCGTCGGAGTATACTATCTCTCCCTCCTTGGGCTTATAGTCCTTGTCCACATTTTCCCTCTGAGGGACGGAAAATGTAACTATGAGCCTGTCGGCGTCATTGGAGACCATGTGGCCATAACCGTCATCTTCGCTTTCCAGTATCTGCTCCATCTCGCCTGTTTCCCCGTCAAAGCGGCATATTCCCATGGTATCCGTATCCACGAAAAGCTCCCCGCGGACGGAGCATATCTGCCTTATCTCAAGGCTGTTTTCGGGGTCGGAGTGGTGGAGTATCTCCTTCAGCTCTCCCTTTTCCGTATCATAGCGGAAAACCGAGCTCTCATGGCATCCGTAACAGAGCGTATCGAAATTTACGGCTATATAGGCAGTTGTGCCGCAGCCAATTGCGGAGGTGATCATAAGATCATCAGGGTCGGTAAAGCTCGCTTCCCATTCCGTCACCCTGTCTGCTATAAATCGTTTCTCACGGTAGCCGTTGTCTAAATATTCCATGAACCTGTCGCGGTATTTCTCGTCCCTGCACGGGGATATCCTGCTGCCGAAGTCCTGCTCCTTAGAGGAGAATTCGCAGCGCTTATAGGGAAACTCCCTGTCCGTAATGGTAGTATTCACATCCACTGTGGCGAAATCCTCGGCGGAATAGGTCATAAACTCCCTTTCCACGGGCTCTCCCGAAATGTCCTCACCTGTCTCCGACACGGGAGCCGAGGACTTTTTATTCTTATTCTCACTGCATGAGAAAGTGCTGAAAGCAAGCATTGAAGCCGCAAATAAACATAATACCCTTTTCATGATGATGCTCCTTTCGGATAGTCTTCATATATAAGTGATTTCAGGGGGCAGAAAAGACGAAGTATTTTCATGTTAAAACAAAAAAATATATATCCATTATATCGCACCGCCTTCATACTGTCAATACCAAACCAAGCACTAACAACTAATATCTCAATACTTGCTTTATCAGTAAGTTTATGTTATAAGCGGAGTGCCTCCGCCGCCTGTTTCGCGGCAGAATACTGTAAAATATCGGCTTTATCGCCGCGCCACTTGCTTTATCAGTAAGTTTATGTTATAATAGTAAGATACACAAACTATTGACATTTTTCCATACGCTATGAACCAACGATACTATATTCCCATAGGAGATACAAATGAGTACTGAAACTATAATGAAATACGATTCTCCCGCTGAGAGCTACATTGAAGCTCTGCCTATCGGAAACGGACGTATCGGAGCTATGATATGGGGCACCCCCGATAAGGAGTCGATCGCTCTCAACGAGGATTCTTTCTGGTCGGGCGGTCTGCGCCACCGTATCAACCCCGACGCAAAGGAGGGCTTCAAAGAAGCCCGCAGCCTGCTCATGGAGGGTAAGCCCTCGGAAGCCGAGAACGCTGCCTTCACGAAAATGCAGGGTGTCACGCCCAATATGCGAAGATATATGCCCCTCGGCGAGCTGAAGATAGACCTCCGGCTGGACGGCAGGGCAAGGGAGTATTCACGCAGTCTCGATATCGGCAGCGCCGTTGCGGACGCTTCCTTTACTGTCAACGGGGTAACATACACCAAGGAGTATTTTGTCTCCGCCCCCGATGAGGTCATGGCTGTGCGCATAAGCGCATCGGAGCCGCAGATGGTGTCCTTCTCCTGCTGCATCGACAGCCCCGAGGACCTTTACGACGACAACCGTCCCTGCGGCGGAAATATGATACTTTTCAGCGGCGGCACAGGTGGTGCAAACGGTATACTCTTTGCTGCCTGTCTCGGAGCTTCCGCCAAAAACGGCACCGTAAAGGCGGTGGGAAGCAGACTTGTGGTGGAGAATGCCGACGAGGCTACTATAATTCTCTCTGTCCGCACAGACTTCTACAGCCAGAGCTACGCCGAGTCCGCAGAGGTGGACACGGAAATGGCTTTGCAGTGCGAATATGACGAGCTCTACTACCGCCATGTCAACGACTACCGCGAGCTTTTCGACCGCGTGGAGCTTTCTCTCAGCGACAACAGCGAGGAGGAGAACATCGAGTTCCTCACAACTGCCGAAAGGATAGACCGTCTCAAGGGCGACGAGCTTGACAACAAGGACTGCCGCCGTCTTATAAACGATAACAAGCTTTTCGAGCTTTACTTCAACTTCGGAAGATACCTCATGATATCATGCAGTCGTGCAGGCACTCAGCCTGTGGGACTTCAGGGACTCTGGAACGACCTGACAGCTGTACATATCGGCAGCAGGTACATACTCAACATTAATACTGAGATGTGCTACTGGCCGGCAGAGAACTGCGGTCTCCCCGAATGTCACCTGCCCCTTTTCGACCTTCTGGAGAGGGTCTGCGGCAACGGCAGAGTTACCGCAAAGGAGATGTACGGCATCTCAAAGGGCTTCGTATGTCACCATAATACGGATATCTGGGGCGATACCGCTCCTCAGGACGAGAACAGGACGGCTACCATATGGCCTATGGGCGGCGCATGGCTGGCTCTGCACATCTTCGAGCACTATGAGTATACCCTTGACAGGGATTTCCTCAGCGAGAAGTACCACATAATGAAGGAAGCCGCTGAATTCTTCCTTGAATATCTCGCGGAGAACAAGGACGGCAAACTGGTAACAGGTCCCTCTGTATCTCCCGAAAACACATATATCGACGGAAACGGCACAAAGGCAAGCCTCTGCATGGGACCTGCCATCGACTCGCAGATACTTACGGTGCTGTTCTCAGACGTCATAAAGGCTGCCGCAATACTGGGCAGAGATGAGGCTCTTGCAGGCAGACTGGTTGAGGCTGTAAAGAAACTGCCTCAGCCTCAGGTGGGCAAGTACGGACAGATAATGGAGTGGTCGGAGGACTTCGACGAGACCGATATCGGTCATCTTCATATCTCTCAGCTATTCGCTCTCCATCCCGCCGACCTCATTACTCCACACAGCACACCAAAGCTGTCTGACGCCGCAAGAGCTACTCTTGTGCGCCGCCTTATCAACGGCGGCGGACGTACAGCCTGGAGCTGCTCATGGGTCACAAATATGTGGGCAAGGCTCTATGACAGCCGCATGGTCTCGGAAAACCTGAAAAGACTGCTGTCCCACTATACCGCTCCCAACATGATGTCGTGGAAGCCCTCCATGAGCATTGACGGCAATCTGGGCGGCACTGCCGCTATTGCGGAATCGCTCATTCAGAGCTGCGGAGGCTGTGTATACCTGCTGCCCGCCCTCCCCGACGAGTGGAGCAAGGGTCACGTCAGGGGACTCAGAGCAAAGGGCGGCTTCATCGTGGATATGAACTGGATAGAGAACAAGCTGAGCTCCGCGGAGATATATTCATCTCTGGGCGGCGAACTGCGTCTGAGGACCAACTCCGTAGTCAGCATAACCTGCGGCGGAGAATCGGTCAACTCTCGCATAGAGGACGGCGCTGTGGTATTTGCCACGGAACAGGGCAGAAAATATACTGTCAAAGCCTGATATAGGAGGAACAAATGGATATTCGCAAGATCATCGCTCTTGCAGCTGCTGTGGGAGCTGCCGCATCGGCATTCTCAGCCTGCAGCAAAAGCAAAAAGGTTTCGGTAACGGCTTCCGTGCCTATAATCGAGGAAACTACTGCTAAAAAGACCACCGAGCCAACTACCACGGTACCTGTGGAGACATTTCCCGATTACCCCGTTACCTTCCCCGAAATAGAAAAGACCCAGTCAGGCAACCTCTATGAGGCGGAAAAGGGCGAGCTGAAAGGCGGCGCAAAGGCTGCAACAGACCTGCCAGAATTCAGCGGAGATGGCTATGTTACGGGCTTTGGCGACAAGGGCGAGGCTTCGGTAACATTCGAGGTCGACGTCCCCAGCAATCAGCACTATGACCTGTCCTTCAACATCTCAGCAAAAAAGGCTGTGGACTGCCGACTGACGCTGGGCGACGAGCAGCTGACAGTGTTCAGGACCACCGACAACGACCAGTTCACCTATATCACCATCTACGGAGTATTTCTCACCAAGGGCAAGCAGAAGATAACCTTGACTCCGCAGAACGGCGATATGTGCATAGACTATCTCAAGATAGAAAACAATACCTCCCTCAGCGACATCAGCTATAACGCCAAGGGCGAGCTGGTAAACAAGAACGCAGGGGAGTCCGCAAAGGAGCTCATGAGCTTCCTCACGGAGAATTACGGACAGTACATAATCACGGGACAGTATGCCTACGGCGGCGATAACTACGAAATGGACCTTATCTACCGCACCACAGGCAAATACCCCGTTATACGCTTTTCAAACTTTGAGGTGCCCGACGAGAGCTTCGATGAGAGCTTCAAAGAAATAGACGCTGCCGCAGACTGGTATCTCGGCGGCGGCATCACCTGTGTAAGCTGGTTCTGGGAGTCTCCATCGGACAAGAAAAGCGGCATCCGCACCGAGGATACCGACTTTGACCTTTCAAAGGCTGTCACAGAGGAGGATATCTCACTTCTCACAGAGGAGGAGCTGAGAGAGATGTACAGCAAGGGCACTATTTCCAAAGAGTGCTACGGTCTCATCCTTGACATCGACAGCATGGCAGGACAGCTCACATCGCTGAAAAACAGGGGAGTCCCCGTGCTGTGGAGACCTCTCCCCGAGGGCTGCGGCGACTGGTACTGGTGGGGCGCCAAGGGAAATGCTCCCTATAAGTGGCTCTGGCAGCTCATCTACGACCGCTTTACCAAGTATTTCGAGCTGGACAACCTTATCTGGATATGGAACGGTCAGAGTGAGAGCTCTCTTGTGGACAAGCGTACCTTTGATATTGCTGCGGTAGACCTCTACCTTGACGGCGAAAAGGACTACGGAAACAGATTTTACGAGGAATTTGCTGCTGTACAGAAGTTCGTGGGCAGCGATAAGCTCATTGCCCTCAGCGAGTGCGGAAGCGTTCCCGATATGGACACCGCCTTCCGCGACAACGCAGTATGGTCCTTCTTCGGACTGTGGTACGGAAAGTACATTCAGGACGAAAAGGGCGAGTATTCCGAGAAATACACCAGCAAGGACGCAATCGTCAGGGCTTATAACTCCGACGGCGCCATGACTCTGGACGAGTATCAGAAAATGAGAGGTCTCGAACCTCAGCCTGCTGAGGCAGATACCGACGAATAAGCAAGGAGGCTTCCTATGAACGACGATATTTCGCCAATCAAGCCCGATTCCGACACTCAGGCGGAGCTGATGGTAAAGATGCTCCACGAGGTGGCAAGGAACGACCACAAGGCAACAAGCTTCAAAATGTGGGAGACCCTTGTGCTCACCCCTTTCTCTCAGCCCGAGGACCTTTTCCTGTTCATGGAGGACGACTTCGCCCTGCTGAATACGGGAAACAAGACCTTCACCCAGCTCAGGACAGAGGCACAGAAGGCTGCCGAAAAGAAATACGGTCTCAAGGGAAATGTTACCCTCGAAAAGATATACGACATCTTCACCAAGATGAGCGGCATCACTCCCACGGGAAGGGAAAAGCTGTTCAACCGCGAGTGTGACCTCATCCACCATTTTGCCTTTGCCAGAAATACGGGAAAGCTCCTGTTCGATAAGGCTAAGGACTGCAAGAACAAGATAATCATCACCTCGGAGTCCATATATCCGAGAGATGTTATTGTAAAGATACTCTGTGACTGCGGATACGGAGCATATGACGCTCTGATAATCCCCGCCGAGCAGAATATCCCCGATTCCGCCGAAACTGCTTACCTCGATGTGGTAGTGAAAAAATCGGGATTGGAAGCTTCAAATATCCTCCACATCGGCGGCGACTTCACAAGTGACGTAGAGGCTCCTATTGTAAGAGGTATGCGCGCGCTGATGCTACAGCCTGCCATGTCTCTTATGATAAAGTCGGGAAGGCTCCGCGGCTTCATTGAGGATAAACACCTCTACGACATAGATGAACCTGCATTTACCGCCCTCAGGTGCGCTCTTGCACTGTATGCGGCTTACGGTTTCGATACTCCCCAGAATAAGGTGCCAAAAAGCGATTTCTGCGGTCAATGCCGTATGCTGGGCTTCATGGTGCTGGGTCCCCTTATGTTCATTGAGGAATTCTCCCCCGGGACAGAGCTTCAGAAAGAGCTCATAGCCGCTATGGAGAATAATAAGGAGATATCTGAGGGAAAACGAGACTTTGAACAGATGGTCTGCCACCATTTCGGAGATTTCATCGGGAAATACGGCGGCGAAGGCTGTCAGCTGCCGCTGGAATTCATCGAAAAATTCAGCTATATCGGCGACAGAGAGCTCATAAAGCCAACTCTTTCCGAAATTGGTCTCAAAAAATGGGGAAAACCCGCCAATGAACCAAAACTCGCTCCCGTACATACAAAAGCGGTCAAAAAGAACCCTCTTCAGAAGCTTGCCGACAAGCTTTTCCCCCAAGGCACAAGAGTCAGGGAGATATCAGAGGGCATACTCACGGGAAAAAAGAAAAAGTGACCGCAGCTTTTTCCCTTATAACTTCAAATGCGACAGCCGTTTTCGACGGCGTTTTATAACAGCTATGGGTTATTACATTTCCCACCCAAAAATACCGTAAGAACCTAAAAAATCCCGTTGCCGCCCCCTTTTGCTTTGTGTTATCATTGTTGAGCGGTCAGAGACCGTCAAGCAAAAGGAGGTATAAATAATGAATAACAAGATCAAGGTACTTATCGGCGATGATTCAGCCGAAACAGGTGTAAGCGTGGCTAATAAGCTCCGCGAAAAGGGAATGTACGCCTATACAAGGCGCAGAGACTGCGGTATCATACTTGAGTCTATAAAGAAGGATCCCCCCGATGTTGCCGTAATGGACATCTCATCACAGAACGGCGACGTCATCTCAGTCATGAGAACTGTCAGGGATTCGGGCGTAAAGCCCCCTGTTTTCATCATAACCTCTGCCTATGACAACGAGTTCATCGAAAGGCAGGTCATGGAAAACGGCGCTTCACGCTTTATGCTCAGACCATACAGCGCAGACGACCTCTGCACCGCCATCAATTCTTCTCTCGGAGACAGGGTAAGCAGTCTCAGCGACGACATGGAGGTGGTAGTCACCGACATGATACATCAGCTGGGAGTGCCCGCTCATATAAAAGGATATCACTATCTCAGAACTGCTATCCTTTACTCTATCAAGGACAAAACTCTACTTGACAGCGTAACAAAGCTCCTCTATCCCACTGTGGCAGGTATCTACGATACCACGTCATCACGGGTGGAACGTGCTATCCGCCACGCTATTGAAATAGCATGGGACAGAGGAAATGTGGATACCCTCAACTCGTTCTTCGGCTATACCGTCGATACGGGCAAGGGCAAACCCACAAATTCGGAATTTATCGCTCTTATAACAGATAAGCTCAGACTGCGCTATAAAAGCACTCTGAATACTCACTGATAACGAATAAGCCGTGACAGTTCCGAATATAATTCCCGTGATGAATAATTACAAGGAGGAACATCATGGCTTTCAGAAAAATCGACATCAGCGAGCTTTCATTCAATCCCTTCGATAAGATTGGCAAACAGTGGATGCTCCTGACAGGCGGAGATAAGGACAGCTTCAACACCATGACAGCTTCATGGGGTCAGCTGGGAGTTCTCTGGAACAAGAACGTCCTTACCTGCTACATCAGACCTAACCGCTATACCTATGACTTCGTCGAGAAAGGTGAGTGCTTCACAGCCTCATTCTACGGCGATGAATACAGAAGTGCCCTCTCCTTCTGCGGTTCCCATTCGGGCAGGGACTGCGATAAGGCTAAGGAGACAGGTCTCACTCCTGCCGAGGTAGACGGCTGCATGGCTTTTGAGGAGGCAGAGCTTGTACTGGTCTGCCGCAAGCTTTACAGTTATGACCTTCAGGAAAGCGGTTTTCTCACAGATGACGGTATCCCCGAAAAGTTCTTCGGCACGGATCCGTATCACCGCGCTTATATCTCCGAGATCGTCGGAGTCTATGTGAAAGATTAAGCGCAAAAGGGGCATAATAACAACACGATACTAACCACACGACAAGTGCTTTTCACAGTAAAAGCCGCTATTGGAGGGAATATGGATATCAACAACATTTTAAAGGAAATAGCTGTAAAAAACGGAGTAACCGAAGCAGAAGTAAGACGCGAGATCGAAGCATCTATCGCAGAAGCCTGCAAAGACCCCAAAAACCCCATAAATAACATCGGTAAAGGCAGAGTTCCTACTACCGAGGAGGTCATGGAGCACGTCCTCAGGGAAGTTGCTAAATCCAGAATGAACTGACTTTTCATATAAAATATCCCCCGAGGAGTTTCAGTGTTACTCCTCGGGGGATTGCTTTTTCATTTTTTAATCCAGTCGAAAATATTGACAACTATACTCTAAAACTATATAATATTATTAGGACATATTGTCCATAAATGATTGTAAAGGAGCTACTGACATGAAATGTGTATTATGTGCGGAAGAGATAAGAGAAAATCCTACATGGCTTAATGAAACCAGCGCAATATGTCCTAAATGTGCTGCTGTTACTTCAAAATACAAACAGCCTGATACTGTAATCATTAATTCGGAAAATGAGAATAACAAAACAGGCAGTACGATACAAACGGTTGCAAAAGCAATCTGGATACTTGGAGTAATATCTGCTGTATTAATTTTTGCTATTGTAGGAATTGAGTCCCTTTTTAGTCTGATTAGTTATCTGTTCACAGTTTTCGTTTCAGGGCTTCTGGTATACGGACTCGGCGAGATAATAATACTCCTCGGACAGATAAATGATAAGCTGCCAAATAAAAAAGAATGAAAAATCGACATCAGGTGATAATATAACTCTCAACTTAATATAAACAAACCCCCCTTGCAGGACCGTGAGTTGTCCGCAAGGGGTTCATTTCTTATATGATCAAAAAAGACCTTATTCAGCAGAGTTGAGCTTCTTAGCGAGCTGTGACTTCTTTCTTGCAGCCTTATTCTTGTGCATAAGACCCTTTGCGCAAGCCTGATCAACTCTCTTGATAGCAACCTTGATTGCCTCTGCCTTGTCAGCAGAACCAGCTGCTACAGCTGCGTCAGCCTTCTTGAGGATAGTCTTGAGATTAGACTTTCTTGCCTTGTTGGCAGCAGCCTTTGTTGCATTGACCTTTACTCTCTTCTTTGCAGACTTAATGTTTGGCATTACGTTACACCTCCTTGGATTATGCAGACCGAATAATCGCCTGCATTTTACAGATAATAGGAGCAAACACGGGTTCGTTCACTCCCGACAGCTGCAACGCACAGCTGCCATACTGAGACAAATATAATTATAACATTTTTCCACACCATTTTCAATAGCCAAAAGTGAAATTATGACCCGAAATATTTTCCACAATTAAAGCAATATGCACAATATGGAGGAATTCATGGATATTCGTACTGATCTTGCACTTGAAAGCATATCTCCCGACAGCCTGCCCGAAAGCGTTCACATCTCCACAAGGGGAAGGGCTTTCAGGATAACGGAGATAACCATTGACGACGACAGCTGCCTTGACACCATCGGCAAGGGCAGGGGACGCTACATCACCCTTGAGGGCAGCAATCTCAGCCGCTTTGCCGAGGACTATCAGTCCATGACCGAGGAGCTTGCCGCGGAGCTGTCCGCACTTGTGCCCGAGGGGGATATTCTGGTGGCAGGCATAGGCAACAACGATATTACGCCCGATGCCATAGGTCCCCAGACTGCCGCAAAGGTGCTTGCCACGCGGCACCTCAGCTGCGATACCGTGGAGGAGGAGTTTTTCGCGTCCCTGCGCCGAGTCAGCTCCCTTGCAGGTGGAGTCATGGGGCAGACGGGCATTGAGTCCGCGGAGCTTATACGGGCAGTAGCAGCGGAGCTCCGCCCTGCCGCCGTCATAGCCGTGGACGCCCTCGCCTGCACGGACATAAGCCGTCTGGGCACCACCATACAGCTCACCGACACAGGCATATCCCCGGGAAGCGGAGTTTCCAACCACCGCATAGAGCTGTCGGAAAAGGTGCTGGGAGTTCCCGTCATCGCCGTGGGAGTCCCCACGGTGGTGGATATGCACACCATAGTCCGCAGCCTGACAGGGGAGAAAATAAACAGGGAGCTGCCAAATATGATGGTAACTCCCCGTGATATAGACCGCCTTACAGAGCGCGCCTCCCAGCTCATCGCCTTCGGCATAAACCTTGCCCTGCAGCCTGCCCTAAGCTTTGAGGACGTAAGAGGGCTGTTTTAAAATTCATAATTCATAATGCATAATTCATAATTATAAAATGGGATTTATGTAAGCATATGTATTATTTACTCCTATTCTTTCTGCTTTCAATTATTATTTTAGCCTTTTCTTCGCCTACCAATTTGGAATATAATTCAAACATTTCCTGCTCTTCTGAAATACCGGCTTCTCTTCTCTTTTTTGTCTCAACTTCTCTGTCATGTTCATCAACCTTATCTTCACAGTCATTAAGTAAATTCATTATTTCATGCTCAAAGCTCCACGAAGATGGTTTAAGCTCCCAAAACAGATATATCTGTCCGTCCTCCATTGAAATAGCCATTCTCTCGCTTGTCATTTCTTCCCTGCTTATGGCAAGGTAACCGTCGGGGACATAATGATCGTTCATTCCTATCATGTCAAGACCAAATATATCCTCCTCCATTATCCTTGCACCATTGGAAAATTTGAGAAATTCTCTGTAAGCCTCAGGAAGTGGATATTTAAGCGCGCTTTCAAACTCTTTGATCTGTTCTTCTGTTGCAGGCGGATTGAAGCTCGAATAATCCTCTGAGTAATTACACTCTGCCGAGAGCGTTTCACAGCCTTTTTTCAGCCTTTCAAAGCATTCTTGCAGTGATCTTGGTTTTTCATCCGGTGTAAACATATTCTTGTCCTTTCATTTTACCACATGAACTCCACATCGGGAGCTTTTACCATGTTGATCTCGGGCTCGGGCTGGGACTTTTCCTCCTTCAGCAGAGCCTTTGCAAGCTCCTCCATTTCAACTATCTCGTGGAAATAATCGTTGAGGGGCTGGAGCGCCTTGAATACTTCAATAGCGTGATCGGCTATTTTATGGGAAAAAAGCTCCTCAGCGCCGCTGACCTTGGTGTAGACGCTGAACCCCTTTTTGATGAAATAGGGCTCCAGCTTCGGATCGGGACAGGGCTTTTTCCGCTTGTACTCGTCACCGCCGACGGTGAGCCCGTACTTTTCAACAAGTTCATCCACCATGTTGATAAACGGCTCTGAGTCCTCAAGAAGTCCGCTGCGAAAACGCTCCATAACAGCGGCTTCGGGCTTGGAAATACGGAAGCCGAACTCCGCTCCCTCGGGGGAAAGCTCGAAATACAGCGTGGGAGTCTTGCTCCAGTACCACGCATCATAGCGGACATATATCCACATGGTGTCACGGTAGTGGAGATAGGGAGCAAAATTCTCGTCGCGGTATATCCTGCCCACCTTGTACATCATGCCGTCAGTTTCGGCAAATGGCGCAAAAAGCTCCTCGCCGAGATCCTTCATAGGCTCGTATATCTTTTCGGTGTAGACCGCCTTCCGCGGCTCGAACCACTCTTTATTGTTGTTATGCCTTATGCCGAGGAGGAACTCCAGCGCCTCCTGTGAAAATCCTTCAAACATAGTTTATCCTTTCATAAATCGGAATTTATATGTGTAGGGGACGGCGTCCTCGACGTCCCACGAAATGCATTACACGCCCAACGGGACGCCGAGGGCGGCGCCCCCTACATTATGCTAATGGCTTATTGCGCTGTAAGCGATGTACAAATATCATTTTTGATATTATTAAGCGAGTTTACGAGCGACAACGTGGCAAGCGGTCGAGCTGGCTCAGCTCGAAATTATGATTTATTATATCACAAGTTGTGACATAATTCAAGCGGAAACAACTTTTAACCATTTTTTTACAGCAATATCGTCCTAATTTCATTTCACAAACGGGTGGAAAAGTTTTCAACACGGTGTTGAATTGATTGTGGAGTCATATGTTCGATTGTTGATAACTCTGTTGAAAGGGTGGAAAACAACGCAGAATTAACTTTCTGGAAGTTCTTAAAAGTTGAAAACGGTGTGGATAATCAGGGAAAATGAGTAAACAATAAAAATACGTTGTGGAAAACGGCTCCACAACAATTCACTGTAAAGGATATGATTTGTATGAAAAAGCTTTTAGCAATATGCTCCATATTTTTTACCGTTTGTGCAACTCTCACAGGCTGCGGCGATAATAACGACGGACATTATACGGACGACGGAAACGGCGCTGTCATAGAGGACTCCACTACCGATAAAAAGTACGAAAGCAATGCTGACAACGACATTCGCGACCGCGTTGACGACGCTGCCGACGGTATCGGTGACGCAGGAAAAGACATTATAGACGGTGCAGGTGATGCAGGCAAGGAGGCTATCGACGGAGCCAAGGACGCTGCTGACGATATCATCGACGGACTTGACGGCGATAAGGAGCACGACGAGGAGGAGACTACCTCCCGTAAAAACCGCAAGGACAGGTAAAACATGAGCCCCGGGGCAATGCCTCGGGGCTTCGTGATTATCTGCTGTAAGGGGCACTGCCCCTTGAAATCCCATACATGGAAGATTGCAACTATTCAACATTCAGCCTGTAATTGTTGAAAAATCAGCCGCAGAGCTCAGCCATAGCCTCCGCCATTATCTCCGCATTTTTCAGCAGATTTGCCACAGTTATGAACTCATCGGGACTGTGCATACGGCCGTCCTCGTTGGGAAACTCCGCACCGAAGGCGACTCCGCCCTCGATATCGTGTACATAGGTACCGCCGCCGATGGCTATACAGTGGGCTTTATCCCCTGTCACGCGCTCATATACGCGGAGAAGACCTTGGACGAATTCGCTGTTTTCGTCGGTGCAGTGGGGCTCCACGCCCTCGCAGCTGTCCACCGTAAAGCCAGCGCCCTCAAGGGCATCGCAGATTATACCGCTTATCTCTGATTTAGTGCGGTCAAGTGGGAAACGGATATCCACAGTACCGCATATTCTGCCGTTTTCGGTATTCAGCATTGACAGCACACAGGTCATATCACCCGATAATTCGTCACGGAAGCCAAGTCCGCAGCTCTTGCCGCTGAACTCTCCGTGAGGAAAAAGCTCCCCGAGGGACTGGATCAGCAGATTTTCGCCGCAATAACTGTCAAGAAACATGGTTATGGCATTCTCGCCATTTTCGGGAGTGGAAGCGTGTGCGGAAACTCCCTCATAGACAGCCTCCTCAGGCTCGCCCTCATCGTTCTCCATTGTCACAGTGCAGAACTGCGGAACGGCGTTTATAACCGTACCTGCCTGTATATCGATGATCTCATCATCGTCGAAGTCCGAGGAGAACCACACTCTCAGCATTCCCTTTTCCGCATTGATGACAGGGTACTCACCGTCGGGAGTGAACACCATGGGCGGAAGCTCCCTGTGCTTGCGGTAATATTCCATATCCGCAGATCCGTTTTCCTCATTGGTGCCGAAAATAAGACGTATGCCTTTTTTCAGGGGAAGTCCCAGCTCCTTGACAGCTCTCGCCGCAAAGAGTGCCGCAACAGCAGGTCCCTTGTCATCAATGGCGCCTCGTCCCACAAGCTTATCGGTGTCGGACTCATAGCGCAGAACGAATGGGTCAGTGGTCCAGCCCGCGCCGACAGGCACCACATCAAGGTGGGTCAGCACAGCAAGCCCCGCAGGCAGGTCATTCACATCTGCCGAGCCTGCGTAGTTTTCCACATTATCAACAGTAAAACCGAACTCCCTGCACTTATCCAGCATAAGCGAAAGAGCCTCGGCAGGCTCCTTACCGAAGGGAGCTCCCTCCTCGGCTTTGCCTTGAACGCTCGGAATAGCCACAAGTGCTCCGAGAAGGTCGATCATTTCCTGTTTATGTGCTTCAAGATAGTCTCTGATATTGCTCATTAAAGTCTCCTTTATATATGACCATAGCGGTACACAGCCGCGCAAAATTACCTATATACGCAAAAAACCGCAGTAGGAGTACTGCGGCAGTTTGCTTGCACACAACGTCTCCCGACGCTGTGTACCAAGAAAGAAAGGATAAATATGAAAAGAATTAATCAGTTTACAATAGCCTTTTCAGTTTCCTTATCGAAAATGTGGATCCTGTTGGGATCAATAGCAACCTTGATATCGTCTCCAGGTCTTGCTGTTGATCTCGGGCTTACTCGTGCTGTGAGCGGGATACCTTCACAGAGGAGGTAAAGGTATGTTTCAGCACCCATCATTTCTGTAATTTCAACGTTAGCGTCGATAACGCCGGTAGAAGCATTTGAGAGGTACATTTCCTCATCGTGGATAGACTCGGGACGAACGCCGAGGATGATCTCCTTGCCAACATAGTTGCCGAGGTCTTCGTTTACCTTAGACTCGGGAACGATGATCTGGTATCTGTTTCCTCTGCCGTTTGTTGCACCGAATTCAACGATGAACTGACCATACTCTTCCTTCAGCTCAGCGTCGATGAAGTTCATCTGAGGTGATCCGAGGAAGCCTGCAACGAACTTGTTAACAGGGTTCTCGTAGAGGTTCTGAGGTGTATCGATCTGCTGAACGAAACCGTCCTTCATACAAACGATTCTGTCACCCATTGTCATAGCCTCTGTCTGGTCATGAGTTACATAGATAAATGTAGTACCGAGCTTCTTGTGGATCTTAGCGATCTCGGTTCTCATCTGAGCACGGAGCTTAGCATCGAGGTTTGAGAGAGGCTCGTCGAGGAGGAATACCTTAGGTGAACGTACGATAGCACGACCGAGAGCAACTCTCTGTCTCTGACCACCGGACATTGCCTTAGGCTTTCTGTCGAGGAGGTGTGTAAGGTCGAGTGTCTTAGCAGCCTCGTTTACCTTTCTCTCGATCTCTGCCTTGGGAACCTTACGGAGCTTGAGTCCGAAAGCCATGTTATCGAAAACTGTCATGTGAGGGTAAAGAGCGTAGTTCTGGAAAACCATCGCGATATCTCTGTCCTTGGGAGCGATGTCGTTTACAAGGCGGTCGCCGATGTAAAGCTCACCCTCAGAGATCTCCTCGAGTCCGGCGATCATACGGAGAGTTGTTGACTTACCGCATCCGGAAGGTCCAACGAGAACGATGAACTCCTTATCTCTTATCTCTAAATTAACATCCGAAACAGCAACAACGCCGCCGGGATATTTCTTATAAATGCCTTTAAGTGTTAAGCCTGCCATTTAATCCAGTCCTCCAGTTCAAAATAAAATGCCGATCAATTATTCTTTACAGTATCAGCTATGATAATATGATACCACATTTCCAAAAATATTGCAAGTCTCTAAATTGACAAAGTTACATCTTGTTTATTAGAAAGTTTGCCGAAAAAACAGCCGAAAAACCTTGGCAAAAGGCGTCAAAATCCGACTCTTTAAACAAGTTTTCAACATCTTTGTGCAATAATTCCATACACTCTCCGATCGCCAGTTTTTCGGGCAAAACGAGGGCTCCCAGAGAAACTCGCATCAGCACCTCGACGTGATTTCCAACAGAGGCGAACATTCTTTTCACCTGATGATACTTTCCCTCGCAGAGCTCCACAAATGCCAGATTATCGCTGTTTTCAGCCTTTTTTACGCGAGCAGGCAGACAAGTTTCACCATCAGCGAGAGTCAGTCCCTCACTAAATTTGTTAACATAATTATTTTCAAATGGTCTGGCAAGTTTCACAATATAAACTTTAGGTATGTGTCTGCGCGGTGATAGCATACGATGGGCAAGCTCACCGTCATCTGTCAGCAGCAGAGCGCCCATGCTGTCCTTGTCAAGCCTTCCTGCGGGGAACATCCCCTTTGTACGCATATCCTCGGGAATGAGCTTCATAACGGTCTCGCCGTCCTTGTCGTCAGTAGAGCACACATAGCCCTGCGGCTTATTCAGCAATATATATCGGAACCTGCTGTTTCCCACAGCCTTTCCGCAGACCTCCGCACGGGCGGTATCCGGGTCTATCTTCACATCGCAGCGCTTCACAACCGCTCCGTCAAGGGTTATCTTTCCCTTTGCCGCAAGCTCCTTTATCTGACTGCGTGTATACTCCGTTCTCTCGGAGATGAATTTATCAAGTCTGACCGACGCCATAGAAACTCCTTTTGTAATAATCCCCCTCTGTGACGGAATAAGATTTACAGTCGGGGAGTTTTCCCCTAATTTTGTCACAAGGGAGCGATATAATGAAAAAGCTCACATTCATGTTCATTGCGGCGGCTGCCTTTGCACTTACAGCCTGCAGCGGCAGGGGCGACAGCTCCGAAGCTGCCATACCCGCAGGCGAGTCCTCTCAGCGCATAGACTACTTCGCCTCTCACGGCTGGGAGGTGGAGGAGATTTCCGAGCGTGCCGTAACTATTCCCTCGGATTTTTCCGCAGTATATGAGGAATATGCCCTCATGCAGGATAGGCAGGGGCTTCCTCTGAGAAAATACGCAGGTCGGAACGCAAAGCTTTTCGTATATGAGGTAAAAAATTACAGCCCCGACAGCAAAAAAATGCTTGCAGAGCTGCTTGTCTGTGATGATACTGCCGTTGCCTCAATGGTATACAGTGAGGACAGCGGCAGCATAAAATTGCCTGTCAGTTAGATCAGAATACGTTGAGAAGGCTGCCGATAAAGGGTATTCTGTAAGCCTTGCCCTTATATGCGCCGATGATATATACGATGAGAACTGCTAAAACTGCAAGTGAGATAACCGCATTGCAAATGAGACCGAGTACGGGTATCTTACCGAGAATAATTCTTACGATACTTACAACGAATATTGTTATGAGCCATGTAAGAGACTGATTTCCATGGAATTTGCAGTAGGTAGAATTCTTATCACCTGCAACTGTGGGCAACCAGCAAAGAAATGGGAAAATATAGGCAAGAATAGCCAAAGCCTTATGCTTCTCCACCTCATTCTGAACGAATGTCTGCTCTGTGTTGATGTCGTTGAACTGCTCAAGGAAATTATCCATGATTCATACCTCCGTATTTTTATTTTCGGAATTTTCTTCCGAATTTTGCTCTTTCCTGTCAAATTCGCTTATTGCGGCAACGAAGCTGTCAATATCCGTGAAGTCCTTATACACGGAAGCGAATCTGATGTATGAGATAGGGTCGATATCCCTGAGCTTTTCAAGGACCAGCTCGCCTATCTCCGCAGACCTCGCAACTGTTCTCAGTGCGTTGGCGTAGTAATTTTCCACGTAGTTAGCTATCTCGGTGACCTTCTCAGCGGAGACGGGTCTCTTTTTTATTGCCGAGACTATACCGTTTATCAGCTTTGCCTTGTCGAACAGCTGAACGCTTCCGTCCCTCTTTTCGACCATGAGCAGCGGCACCTCAACAGCCTCATAGGTGGTAAATCTCTCGCCGCATCTTGAACACTCGCGTCTGCGTCTTGTCTTATCGTCAACAGGACGCGAATCTATTACTTTTATATCTTCATATCCGCAGTATGGACACTTCATAGCTTCTGCTCCCCGCAATAAGACTCAGTCATTCTTGTAAGTATATTATAGCTGGAAACAAGGTCGCTTATGCCGCTCCAACCGCTTCTGTACAGCTCAAGTATGACGCCGCAATCGGGGTTATAGCCTGCAAGCTTGTCAAAGAATTTCCTGAAGTCGAACCTGCCCTTTCCGATGAGAAGGCAATCGCCCATTTCTCCCGAGTCGCTGATATGGACATGGGCTATCTTGTCACCGACCACATCGAGAAACCTCATGGGATTTTCGTTTGAGCGTATCGCCTGTTTTGTATCGAGTACAAAGGCGAATTCATCTCCCAGCATATTCTTTATTTCCTTTATAAACGCCGAAGAACCGCTTTTGCACCTTGAAACGTTCTCAACAGCCACAGTCACCCCGAATTCCTTTCCGAGGCGGTACAGCTTTGAGTACCTTTCGCAGTAAAGCTCGGTATTGCATACCGACGAGGGCTTTCCTCCGTGGAAAACGAAGATATCGGCTCCCACGATATTCATGAAACGGAAATACAGCTTGTAGTATTCCAGCATATCGTTTACTCTGCGCTCGTACTCCGAGAAGAACATCTGAGGCTCTATCTCGCAGGTAAACGGGTGTACAGACGGGCATTTTACATCAAATCTTTTCAGAAGATTGGCGACGCCGTGGGCGAAACCCTTTTTCAGCTCCGAATGGGTATTGATGAACACCTCAACGCAGGAAACGCCGTTGACCGAAAGGTCATAAAGGGCTTCCTCAAGGGGTTTTGGATACAGGCAAGCTGTAGAAACACCTGCTATCAATTATACCCCTCCTTGCACTGATCTGATACAATTTTATTATATCATATTCAGCCCGAAAGTCAATAGAACAAACAAAAAATTTACATTCCGGAGAAAAGCATTATTCTGCGTCTTCCCCGTCCTTTTTTTCTGTTTTCAGCTTGTTGACGCGGCACACCTCTATGCGGTGGTGTTTCACCTCGAGAACGGCTATTTTAAGCCCTCCTGCCTCGAGAGTGAGCTGAGAGCCGTCCTTGGGTATCTCGCCCAGCTCGGCTATGACGTAGCCGCCGAAGGTCTCATATTTATCCGCAGGGAGAGTAACTTCAAGCTCCTCGCAGACGTCGCTGAGAGAGCTGATACCGGGAACTGTCCATGTGTTCTCCCCTGTCTGTTCAAGCCTTGCAGCAGGCTCGTCCTCGGGGTCATCGGCGAAGTCACCCACAAGCTCCTCAACAAGGTCGGTGATGGTGATGATACCGCTCATGCCGCCGTATTCGTCAACTACTATGGCGAAGTGGTCTGCACCGCGCTGTTTCATCTGGTCAAAAAGGCGGTCAGCCTTCATATTCTCGTGAACGAAGCAGGGCTCGCGGACTGCTTTAGCCATTATATTGTCCATGCTCTTGTCCTCAAGGCGGAAGTAGTCCTTTGCGTTGAGGACGCCTATGACGTTATCAACACTCTCTCCGCAGATGGGGAAAGCCGAATGACGGGTGCGGTGGATAGTCTCCTCCCAGACACTGACGTCGTCGGCGCTCCAGAGAACGTCAACATCGGTCCTGTGGGTACAGACCTGCTCTGCGGTCATATCGTCAAAGGCAAAGACGTTTTTGATTATGCGGTTCTCGTCCTCGTCGATGGTGCCCTTTTCCGCACCTGCGTCGGACATCATGAGTATCTCCTCCTCGGTAACGGTATCGTCATCGCTCTCGGGGTCGATGCCCATAAGTCTGAGTATACCGCCTGCTGAGGCGTTGAGCAGCCATATCATAGGTGCAAACAGCTTTGACACGAAGGTGATGGCTCCGCTCATGGCGAGAGCTATCTTCTCGGGGTCTTTCATGGCTGCACGCTTGGGTATGAGCTCGCCGAAAACCAGTGTGAAATATGAAAGTATCAGTGTTATGAGAACTACCGATACCTTTTTTATGACAGCCGAGGGTATGCCTATGCCCGTTTTTGATATTGCAGACGTAAGGTATTCCGAAAAGCTGTCCGCGGCAAAAGCCGCTCCGATAAAGCCTGCCAGAGTGATAGCCACCTGTATAGTGGCAAGGAAGCGGGTGGGACTGTCCGTCAGCTTTTTCAGCCTTGCAGCCTTTTTGTTGCCGCTTGCAGCAAGCTTTTCAATGCGCATATCATTGGTAGAAATGACAGCGACCTCCGCACAGGCAAAGACCGCATTGAGCGCAATAAGTATTATTTGCAGAATTATCTGCCCTAACATTTTATATCCTCCGTTTTAATATATTTTTTCCATAACCTCATAAAGGCACAGCCTAACACAAACGATAGTGCAGACCATGCCTCGGTATCATATATTCAGCGGAGTATATTCCGTAATTATCAGGATTACTGCCGTCAGGGGCACCGTCCATCTCTGTTTTCATCTCCTGTTCTGCACAAATTATATTTTTATATCAGCGGAACTGTTCTATATCCCGAAATCAGCAATATCTGAACTTCATAGGACATAAAAATAATATATAATGTTCGCCTTGCGAACATTATATCATATATTTCAAAATAAAGCAACACTCAGCGGAAAATTTTTTCACAGTCTCCAAATCAGATGCATATTATAAGGCGGAGGTGTGATATTTTGCTGAAAGAACTTTTCCTCTCCGTAATTATCAGCATCGACATATTCCTTGCAGCAGCCGCCTGCTGCAACAGCGGAATACGGATACCACTGCTGTCTGCTGCGGTCATAGACCTTATATCTGCGGCTGTACTTGGTATTTCCATGACATTTTCCGACATTATCTGCCGCGCTCTCCCTACTGAGCTCTGCCGCACGGCAGGGGAAGCTGTCCTAATCATCATCGGCTCTGCCACCATCGCAAAAAGTCTGTTCCGCAGCCTTGTGCGGCGGATAGCCGACAGGGGGGAGCTGCTGCTGAAGCTGAGGGGGAGCCCTCTCATGGTGAAGCTTTGTATCGACGACACCGCAGCGGATAAGGACTGCTCAAAAGTGCTGTCCGCAGGGGAGGCTGCTGCCCTTGCTCTCGCAAGCTCTCTCGACTCGGCAGCAACGGGACTCAGCTGCGGATACGGCGATATATCGCCGCTTTCTGCTTCTGCAATGACCTTTGTGTGCGGAGCCGCGGCACTTATCCTCGGCTCTATGGTCGGCAGAAAAATATCCTCCCTGCGGCATGATCTTTCATGGCTGGGAGGAGTACTTCTCATAGTATTTGCCTTTTTTCAGGCTTAGATCTCGTAAATCACGATCTCGGCAGGGTCAAAGAGTCTCAGCTTGCCCAGTCCTGCGGACACAAGGAGCTTCATTTTACCGAAGGTATACACTCCCTTGGCATTTTTCGGGAAGAATTTCCTCTCGGGAGAGAGCATTGCAATGCCGAAAAGCCTGACAGCTCCGCCGTGAACATGACCGCTGAAGGTATAATCTGCGCCCCATTCCGCGTAGGCTTCCCCGAAAAAGGGATTGTGCGCCATGAGCAGCACCTCTCCCTCGGGACAGCTTCCAAGGAGGGCTTCCAGATCATCGGCGGTAATGCTGTCAAGACAGCGGTAGCCGCCGTTTTTCTTATACACACCGTAATTTTCAAGGAGACCGTATATTTTCAGCTCCCTGCCCTTTATACTCACCGTTGTATGTTGATTTTTCAGCATAACAGCCTCTGTCCTTGCGAACATAGCCTCCAGCTCGGGCTTCATTTCCGCGGAAATGCTCTGTTCATGATTGCCGTAAATCATGTATACGGGAGCTGTCTTACAGAGCTCGCTTAGGGTCTTTTCTGCGATCTCAAGGCTTTCGGTGTCCCTTGACACAAGGTCTCCGCTGAAAATGATAATGTCGGGTTTCTCCGCCCTTACCCTGCTGATGAGCCTGCTGTTGTCACTGCCGAAGCGCCGCCTGTGGAGGTCGGAAAGATGGGCTATCTTAATGCCGCTTCCCAGCTTCTCACGCCTGACCGTCAGGATGTAAAGGTTCTCCGCTGCCGCATATACGGCAAGTAGTATTACTACAAAAAGTATAATATAAATCAATCTCTCTCTCCAAAAAACAGGTCGTGAAAACTTTTCTCCTCGCCCTTGGGTATTCTATGGGGACTTCCCGAAAACAGCAGCCTTATGGGCTGAGGCTTAAAGCCCTCGTCGCAGAAATGCTCGTAGGTATACTCGTCTATCTCATAATAATCGCTGTAATACATGAAGCTGTCGTTCTCCATCGTATTCATCACATACATATTCAGTGCAGGAGACCAGCCCGCATACATGATATTGTTCGGGTGCATCTTTTTACGCTCTATAACTCCGCCCATACCTCTCATTTCCTTTCTCTGCGGCTGTCCTGCCCGTGTTTTTTCATTATCAGGGCGTCAACTCCCCCGAAAATCAGCAGATACAGTGAGGTGAAAACAAATCTTCCTGCATATGTGGCTATGATTTCCCGTACCGTTCCTCTGTATTCCGCTTCGGGAGAAAAAACGCTTATGTCTGGAGCTGCCAGCAGCATTATCACTGTCAGTATAACTCCCGTAAGCAGGGGCACGGCTGCCGAAAATATAAAGAAGAACCGCCGCGAGAAGCTGCCTTCCCTTCCGCTGTCAAGCTGTACGAAATGATACATCATACATAGCACGAGGGGCGTCACCAAAGTGAAGCCCCATGCGTAGTTTATTTTTTCGTATACGAACCAGTTAGCCCACTGGCAGAAAAGGCTTGCCAGAGTCACAGCCATGGCTGTGAACGGGTTTTCGCGGAAGCTGAGGAAGCTCTCCTCAGACTTATTCCTCATTCTCCTCGTCCTCGGGCTCAGCTTCGATGACTACCTCGTTCTGCTCCTCAAGTGCAGCCTCTGCCTCGGCAGCCTTTGCCTGCTCGTCGGTAAGCTGCTCCACCTTTTCGGTCTCGGCGTTGTCATCGTGCTCAGCACGGGTGAAGGCAACTACATTTGCGCCTTCATTTACCCTCATTACGCGGACGCCCTTTGCGATACGTCCCATAACTCTGATATCGCTGGCGAGTATCCTGATGATGATACCGTCGCTGGATACGAGGATTATATCGTCGTCCTCGTCAACTATCTTTATTCCGCAGACATGACCGCGGATATCGTCCACCTTGTAGTTGGTAAGTCCGTAGCCGCCGCGGTTCTGGATACGGTAGCTGTCAAGCTCGGTGCGCTTGCCGTAGCCGTTTTCGGTGACTGTCAGGAGAGTTGCTCCCTCGCGGACTCTTGCCATGCTTACAACATAGTCGCCGTCACGGAGCTTGATAGCTCTTACGCCGTGAGCAGAACGTGAAAGTGCTCTGCCCTTGCTCTCCTCAAGGCGGATAGCCATACCGTTGTGAGTAGCTACAAAGAGCTGTGCATTTCCGTCTGTCATGCGGACGCCTGCTATCTCGTCGCCCTCGTCAAGACCAATGGCGATAAGACCGTTCTTGCGGACGTTCTTGTAGAGTGACAGGTTCGTCCTCTTTATCTTGCCGTTCTTTGTGACCATGGTGATGAACTTCTCATCGCTGAAATCCGTGGTCTTTATCATTGCCGCTATCTTCTCGTTTTCTGTGAGAGGAAGCAGATTGATGAGGTTGAAGCCTCTTGATGCCTTTGAACCGTCGGGTATCTCATAGCACTTGAGCTTGTACATGATACCCTTGTTGGATATGAACAGGATATTGTCGTGAGAGCCGCAGATAAACATTTCCTCCACGAAGTCCTCCTCACGCTGCTTCATGCCTGTTATGCCGCGTCCGCCGCGGTGCTGGGTCTTGTACTCCGTAAGGGGCATACGCTTGATGTAGCCGTTGTTTGTAAGAGTAACGACGCAGTCCTCCTCGGGGATAAGGTCCTCGATATCCACCTCGCCGCTGACATTCTCGATATCTGTGCGGCGCTTGTCGCTGAACTTCTTGCGGATAGCGTTGAGGTCGTCCATGATAATAGCGTAGACTCTGTTTACGTCTGCAAGGATATCCTCATAGTCGGATATCTTTGTGAGCAGTCCGTAGAGTTCGTCGGTTATCTTCTGTCTCTCCAGACCTGTCAGCTGTCCCAGACGCATCTGGACGATAGCCTCAGCCTGTTCCTGTGAAAGACCTGTCTGCTCCTCGATGTGGAGACCTGTCAGGTCGTACTGTGCGCGGTCCAGAAGTGCGGACATATCAACGTCCTTGAAGCGCTCTATCATGCGGTCCTTAGCTTCCTGCACAGTAGAGCTGGAGCGGATTATGTCGATGACCTCGTCGATATAGTCTGCTGCAAGCACGAAGCCCTGCAGGATATGAGCTCTTTCGAGAGCTTTTCGCAGGTCGAAGCGTGTCCTTCTCTGGATAACGTCAACCTGAAATTCGAGGTAGTGCTGGAGCATCTGCTTCAGAGTGAGTATCTTTGGCTCGCCGTTTACCAGAGCCAGCATGATTATGCCGACTGTATCCTGAAGCTGTGTAAGTGCAAAGAGCTTATTGAGGACGATATTCGGAACAGCGTCCTTTTTCAGCTCGATAACTACTCTCATGCCGTCCTTGTCGGACTCGTCGCGGAGGTCGTAAAGTCCCTCTATGCGCTTGTCTCTTGCAAGCTGGTTGATGCTCTTGAGGAGTCTCTCCTTACGGAGCATATAGGGTATCTCGTCGATGATGATACAGTTTCTTCCCTTTATCTCCTCGAAGTGAGTACGGCTGCGGAGGATTATCTTGCCCTTGCCTGTGCCGTAAGCAGCGCGGATGCCTGCTCTGCCCATGATTATGCCGCCTGTGGGAAAGTCCGGACCCTGAATGTGCTCCATGAGCTGTTCAAGAGTGCAGTCCGGGTCGTCGATAAGGAGCTGAAGTGCATCTATGACCTCGCCCAGATTGTGGGGAGGGATATTTGTAGCCATACCTACGGCGATACCTACAGAACCGTTTACCAGCAGATTTGGGAAACGTGAGGGGAGCACCACAGGCTCCTTGAGACGGTCGTCGTAGTTTGAGGTAAAGTCAACGGTCTCCTTGTTGATATCGGTGAGCATCTCCAGTGTGAGCTTTGCCATCTTAGCCTCGGTATAACGGTAAGCCGCAGGGCCGTCACCGTCGATGGAGCCGAAGTTTCCGTGGCCGTCAACAAGGGGATAGCGCATTGAGAAGTCCTGTGCAAGTCTTACGAGAGCGTCGTATACTGACGCATCGCCGTGTGGATGATAACGTCCCAGAACCGCACCGACGGTATCGGCGCACTTACGGTAAGGCTTCTCGGGAGTAAGTCCGTTTTCGTGGAGCGTATACAGTATTCTTCTGTGTACGGGCTTCAGACCGTCTCTTACATCGGGGAGCGCTCTGGAAACAATTACCGACATGGCGTAATTGAGCATGGAATTTTCCATTTCGTCAACTATCTCGGTATTTATTACCTTTGAGTTGTCAGTGTAAAGCATTTTTTCCTCCTGAGAGAATTTATTTTATCCGCAGTATCATGCGTTATTCTCATTTTTTTAAGCTTCTTACGGTATCAAGCTCATTCTCGGAAAATCCCTCTTTCGGGAGAATATAGAACATTTCCTTTCCCGACATGAGCATGAAAAATCTTTCATATTCCATGAGCTGAAAGCTTTCATCGGCGGCAAGTCTGGTCTTTTCGGGAAGGGGATCGATATCCTCGGGGATATCCTCCTTTTCCTCATCGGAGAGATCGCTGAGATCGTCCGAGACAGTGGTTATATCCACAAATTTGTCGCCTACGCCTATTTTGTACACAGGCTCGCCCAGAGCCTTTACCGACTCTGTGAGACTGCGGCGTAGCTTCTTGGGGTTGTACCACTCTCTTGCCGCAAAGGCAAATGCTGCCACAATGGCGATATAGACGATGTATTTCTGCCTTGTGGAAGAGCCGCTCATTGCAAATATCCCCACACAGAGCAGAGCTATTGCAATAACAGTGAATATTATCATGTATATCCTGCTCTTGGGGTAAACGAATTTTTTCTGGAATTCGCCGTAAGCCTCGCTGAAAAGCTCTGAACTTACCTTGTATTCCTTTTCAAGCCTGTAATTTTCCATTGCAGCTCCTGTCATATATCAAGATCCTGAGCGAACTTTGCGTTCTTCTCGATGAAGTTTCTTCTGGGCTCTACCTTGTCGCCCATGAGTATGCTGAAGGTCTCGTCAGCTTTGAGGGCGTCCTCCATGCCAATTCTTACGATGGTACGGTGCTCGGGATCCATAGTTGTCTCCCAGAGCTGTTCGGGGTCCATCTCACCAAGACCCTTGTAGCGCTGTACCTCTACGTCCTTGTACTTGCCGTCCTCGGAGAGCTCGGCGATGTACTTATCGCGCTCCTCGTCGGAGAATGCGTAGTATATCTTCTTTTTGCGCTCGACTCTGAAAAGGGGAGGCTGAGCGATATAAACATTGCCGTTGGTGATAAGGGGCCTCATATAGCGGAAGAAGAAGGTGAGGAGCAGAGTTCTGATGTGCATACCGTCAACATCGGCATCCGCCATGATTATTACCTTGCCGTAGCGGAGCTTTTCGATGTCGAAGTCCTCGCCTATTCCCGTTCCGAGGGCAGTAACTACGGGCTCCAGCTTGTCATTGCCGTAGATACGGTCTATACGGGCTTTTTCTACGTTGAGCATCTTGCCCCAGAGAGCAAGGATAGCCTGATAGCGTCGGTCACGTCCCTGCTTTGCAGAACCACCCGCAGAATCTCCCTCGACGATATATATCTCGGTATAGCGGTTGTCGCGCTCGGCACAGTCTGCCAGCTTTTCTGGCATCGTAGCCTTTCCGAAGGCGTTCTTGTTACGCTCTGCCTCACGGGCGCGCTTTGCAGCTTCACGGGCTTTGAGAGCGGAAACACTCTTTTCAAAGATGAGGTTTGCAGTCTCGGGGTTCTCCTCCAAGAAGTTCATGAGCTTTTCCTGCACCATTTTCTCGATAAAGGGTCTTACCTCGGGATTTCCGAGACGTCCCTTTGTCTGACCTTCAAACTCACATTCGGTGAGCTTTACGGAGATGATAGCGGTAAGTCCCTCGCGGACGTCCTCGCCCTTGAGCTTGTCCTTGGCGTCCTTTATCTTGCCCATCTTGACGCCGTACTCGTTGATGACCTTGGTCAGGGCATTCTTGAAGCCTGTCTCGTGGGAGCCGCCGTCCTTTGTATGGATATTGTTTGCGAATGAGAGTATTACCTCATTGTAGCTGTCGTTGTACTGGAGAGCTATCTCAGCGAAGGAGTCGCCCTGAGTTCCCGAAATATAGATAACATCGCCGCTGAGTGACTCAAGTCCTCTTGTGGCATGGATGTGCTCTACGAACTGACGGATACCGCCCTCATAGTGGAGAGTCTCGCTGATGATATTGGCGCTGTCGCGCTTGTCAGAGAAGACTATCTTTATGCCTGCGTTGAGGAAAGCCTGCTCACGGAGACGCTTCAGAAGCACCTCGTAATCGTAGACAGTGCTCTCGAATATCTCATCGTCAGCCTTGAACATTACGCTGGTACCTGTCTCCTTGGTATCGCCGATTATCTTCAGCTCCTCGTCGTAGTGACCGCGCTCGAAGCGCTGGAAGTAAACGTGCTCGCCGTCCTTGACTGTGAGCTCCAGCCATGAGGAAAGGGCATTTACTACCGAGGCGCCAACGCCGTGGAGACCGCCCGATACCTTATATCCGCCGCCGCCGAACTTACCGCCTGCGTGGAGTATGGTATAAACTACCGTAGCAGCTGAGATGCCTTCCTTTGGGTGGATACCTACGGGGATTCCTCGTCCGTTATCGGAAACGCGGATGATATCTCCCTCAAGTATCTCGACGGTTATCTCTGTACAGTAGCCTGCAAGGGCTTCGTCGATGGAGTTGTCCACTATCTCGTAAACGAGGTGGTGGAGTCCTCCGGGACCTGTGGAACCGATGTACATACCGGGTCTTTTGCGGACCGCTTCAAGTCCCTCCAAGACCTGTATGTCGTTTTCATCGTAATTGTTGTTCTGCTGACTCATGTTTTACCTCCAAAAATTCTGGTTGTATATGTCATTGACCCAATTTATGGGATTATTGTCAATGTAATTGCAGATCTCAAGGAATTCCCTTTCATTGCGGATTATGTGGTCGTGAAATGACCTTTGCCACACTGAAAAACCTATCTGTTTCGTTGATATCGTCTTTAATCCATTGATTATCTGATTAACGGATTTTGTAGGGGAGGCCGCCCCCGGCCTCCCGCCAATTTCTGTATCATAATCCGAAATAAACAATATCATGTGTATATGATCCGGCATTATAACATATTTTTCGACAGAAACGTATTTATATATATCGTTGATCATAATAATATTATTTTTTACGATTTTTCCAATGTCCGTTAATCTCACATTCGGGAGGCCGAGGGCGGCCTCCCCTACACATTGGGGATCTTCTGTTATTTCGGAAAAATAATGATTCCTGTTTTTGGCACATATGGTTATAAAATACATTCCGTTAGATGAATAATCATAGTTTTTCAATCTGATATATTTCCGTGTATGCCCTTCCATTTCAGAACCCTCCGCCATTTTTCAGGCGCTTACGCAGTGTAGCTGCCGAGAGCTGGGAGATATACACCCTTTCGCTGCCGTTCTTCACTGTTATTATGAAGCTTTTCGGCATTTCGTAGGTGGTGTATATACAGTGATGTTCCTTTTCGGCACGTTCAAGGAGCTTCTTGGTACACTTTTCAACAGTTGTGTTCTCAATGTCGAAAATTCCCACAACGTCCCTGACGTCCACGGAGTAATTATTCCCTATGTGCAGATACATTTTCTTCCTCCTCCACAACGCTTCCGCCGCTTATCCTGAGAATTTTTCCCTTTATCTCGGGAAGAAGCGCATTTTCGTTTGGTGTGGTTATGAATACCTGCATATCTTTTATCATATCGAATACGAACCTCTGACGGCTCTCGTCAAGCTCGCCCATTACGTCATCAAGAAATATGACGGGAGCTTCCTTTGACCGCTGCATGAATATCTCAGCCTGAGCCAGCTTCATGACCAGCGCGGCACTTTTTATCTGTCCCTGCGAGCCGTAGTCCTTGGCACTGACGCCGTTTATCTTTATGATTATCTCATCGCGGTTTACTCCTGCATGGGTGCTTCCCGTTCTGATGTCGTAATCCGAGGTCTCTTTCAGCTTCCTGTAATACTGCTCGTAAGCTTCCTCGCCGCAGGGCTTTTCAAAGTCCTCGGGTCTGAAAACATTTGACTTGTACTCCAGCTCAAGCTCCTCTGTTCCTCCCGATATAGTGCGGTAAAGTCTGCCGCAGATACCGTTGAACTTTTCTATATACTCATGGCGCATATAGGAGATGACTGCTCCCTCACGGGAAGCCTGTCTGTCCCATACATCAAGGATGCCTCTTTCGGTATTTCCCTGCATTATGCCCTTGAGGAGCGCATTGCGCTGGTTCATGATGGCGTTGTTCTTGTTGATGTGCATGACAAAGACGGGATTGAGCTGTGAAGCTGCCATATCCACGAAGTTACGCCTTTTTTCGGGCGAACCCTTTATTATGTCCACATCGTCTGGGATAAAGGCAATGCACTTGAAAACATCAAAGAGTGCCCTTGTTCCCTTTTGTTTTACGCCGTTGAGGGTTATATTCTTGCTGTTTGCGGCGCTTCTGGTCATCTCAAAGGTTATCTTCTGTTCGCGGACGCTGTCCATGATCTTGACCTTTGACTCCATACGGCTGCCGCCGAGGCAGATATAGTCCTTTTCCTTCGAGCCGCGGAAGCTCTTGCAACCCGAAAGAATCCACATGGCTTCAAGAAGATTGGTCTTGCCCTGAGCATTGGGACCCACTATGATGTTATACTTCGGGTCGGGGGCAAATGATATGCCGCTCAGGTTCTTGAATCCGTCAATATCGGCGTAGGTGACTATCACTCTACGATTACCTCTTGACCGTCCAGCTCTACTCTGTCACCGGGGCGTATCTTCTTGCCTCTCATGATGCAGACCTCTCCGTTAACGAGGACCTCTCCGTCCTGTATGAGCTGCTTTGCCTCTCCGCCCGAGCCCACAAGTGAAGCGAATTTCAGTAGAGCGTCCAGCTTTATGAACTCAGTGGTTATTTTTATCCTGTTTTCGGGCATATATATCACCTCTTACGGTAGAATACTTAAATAGCGGAACAAAAAACGATACATTTTGTACCTTGCTAAAGGGCTGAAACATGACTTCAGCTGCTCATACAGCAGCTGGAAGTTTCAGCCATTCCGCAGCTCTCAGTTCTTGAGCTGTATGGGCATTACAAGGAATATGAAGCTTTCGCCCTCGAGAGGAAGTATCTCGATGACCTTCATTGCGCCGTTGAAGCGTATACGCACCTTGTCGCCCTCCGCAGCACGGAGCGCCTCCAGAATGAGCTTGTTATTGAAGCCGATAGTAACGGTCTCGCCCGAAATATCAGCGGAAATTGCGTCGTTAATCTTACCGATGCCTGTCTTGCAGCTTATCTTCATTACGCCGTTGCCGACCTCGCAGCGGATAGGCGACTTGTTTTTGTCGTCGATAAGCAGGGAGCAGCGCTCGAGACAGGTGGAGAAATCCCTCTTGCTGATGATGACCTCTGTCTTGCAGCCGCTGGGGATGCTGAGCTTGTAGTTATGGAAAACGCCCTCGAGAAGTCTGGATATAACGAAAACGTTGCCTATCTCGAAGATAATGTGTCTGTCGTTGGTGCAGACTGTACAGAGCTTTTCGTCATCGTCGTCCTTGATAAGTGTTGACACTTCAAGGAGAGCCTTTTTCGGAACTACGAAGTGATACTTTTCTGTGCAGTCGGCGAGCTCGCTTCTGATCGCGAGTCTGAAACCGTCGATAGCTACCATATTGAAGCTTCCCTCCTCGATATCGAAAAGCTCACCTGTGAGAACAGGCTTGCTCTCATTGAGAGAAGCAGCATAGCTGGTCATATTTATCATTGATTTGAGTATGCTCTGCTTTACGGAGAAGCTTCTTGCGGAGTCAACCTTGGGAAGCTCGGGATATTCGTTTGCTGACATTGCGGGGAAGCTGCACTCCGTAGCGCTGCATGAGATGGTGATAACGAGGTTTTCGTCGATAGCAAAGGTTATCTCATCTCCCGACATACGTCTTGTGAACTCACTGAAAAGTCTTGCACTTACTACGAATTCGCCTTCTCCCTCAGTGCTTGCACCGATAGAAGTACGGATACCCATTTCAAGGTTATAGGCGGTAAGCTCCACGCTTCCCTCGGATACGCGGACCTTTATGCCCTCGAGAGCGGGAATGGTGGATTTCTGTGAAACAGCTCTTGAGACATTTCCTATAGCCTCGCTGATCTCTGTTTTATTGCAGATGAATTTCATTGTATAAGCCTCCGTGATATCTTGGCTGTGATAAGATAAGCTAAGATAAGAATAAATAATATTGTTGTTGTTATTGTGTCGGTGGAAAAGTTGGAACAGGCGCTTTTTGAAGATATACGCCGCAAAGCTCGTCCACATGGCACTGTTGTGAAATTTTTGAAATGGGGGAAAAGCTGTGAGCCTGTCCGTTTTTGTGTGAAAAAGGTTCAAGGCTGTGGAGTTGAAAAGAAAAAAAAGTTGAGAAAAAAGTGGAAAACGGAATATTGAAATATTTTTTAGCGTAAAATTTCACAATGATGTTGAGTGTTGAAAGTTGTCCGTGTTGAAATGATATCCGACAGCTCCGGTCAGTAAAGGCGGACTGTCTTTTTCTTATCGGGGATAATTTCAGACGGAAATTTTCAGAATAGTTTTTAACACAGTGTTGAAAACTGTGTGGAATGAGCAGTTTTCAACATTTTTAACGTTGACCGTCGGTTGACTCAGACCTTGCTCTTGTCCTTGATGTTCTTGATGATATCGTTTACAAGGTTCTTCAGGTTTGAGTCCTTTTCCATCGACTCTGTAACGCTTGTTACCGAGTAAACGATGGTGGAGTGGTCTCTGCCGCCGAACTCCGTACCGATGGAGGCAAGGGGCATCTGTGTTATCTCGCGGACAACGTAGATAGCTACCTTACGGGCAGTAGATATCTGTGCGGAACGCTTGCTGGAGCGCAGATCCTCGGGAGATACGCCGTATACTGTGGATACCTCGGAGATGATCTTCTCAACGGTGATGGGTATAGGCTGCTCGTCAGCGAGGACGTCGCGCATAACGCTCTGAGCCATGGATATAGTTATGGGGCTTCCTGCGAAGTGGTTGAGAGCCTTCAGGCGGACAACTGCGCCCTCAAGCTGTCTGATGTTGGATTTCAGGCGGTTAGCCATGAATTCTGCTACCTCGCTGGGCATTTTAAGCTCAAGAAGCTCGGATTTTCTGTTGATGATAGCAAGTCTTGTCTCGTAATCGGGGGCAGAGATATCTGCAATGAGACCTCCCTCGAAACGGGTGCGGAGACGTTCCTCAAGAGTAACCAGCTCCTTGGGTGGCTTATCCGACGTGATGACGATCTGCTTGCCCTCCTGATGGAGCTTGTAGAAGGTATGGAAGAACTCCTCCTGCATACGCTCTCTTGTGGAGAAGAACTGGATATCGTCGATGAGGAGTATATCAGCGTTTCTGTACTTGTTGTGGAAGTCGGAGATAGTGCCTTTATTGAGGGCATTTACCAGATCGCTTCCGAAGGTCTCGCTGGTAACGTATACGATATTGAAGTCGGGGTGATTTTTCCTTACATCGTTGGCGATAGCTGTGATGAGGTGGGTCTTGCCCATTCCCGAGGGTCCATAAATGAACAGCGGATTATAGTCGGGAACGTCCTTTGTTCCACAGTTCTTTGCCACTGATTTACCGCAGGCAAGAGCGAACTCGTTGGAACGTCCCTCGATGAATGTATCGAAGGTATAGTCGTAATTAGCGAATTTATATGACTGTTCAAGCTCTGCGTGCTTCTGCTCGAGCTCTGCGTCAGTGGGAACCTTGATCTTTTCGGGCTCATCGGATTCAACATTGATGGTGATGCTGACATTGAGACCGAGAACGTTGAAGAATGCGTCCTTGACAGCATTGGCATATGAGTTCATTACAATATTCTTCTGGAAATCAGTCTGCACGCTGAAAATAGCCTCGGAACCGTTGAAATCCACAGGCACAAGAGGATCTATCCATGTCTTGATGCCGATCTCGGGTATTGTTCCGTTCTCGAGGCAGTAGCTCTTTACTTTCTCAAAAACCTCGTCAAATGAATTCATAATAACCTCCGAATGTATGTAAGTATAGTTGGAGAAAAAAATACCGTGCTCTCCTATTAATAATATATAAGACAATTATACCATATCCCGTTGAAAAAAGCAAGTGAATTTCCTTGGTAAAGAAATAGAAAATAGACCATCTTTCCACACACAAATTGACATATTGTTGAAAACTGTGTTGAAACACCTTAAAAAGTCGGTGGACGGACTTGTTTTTACCGCAAATGCCGTGTATGAAAATGTTGAAACAGGTCGGTGGATAAGTTTTTTTACCCTGAAAACCAAATAATTCAACTATACGGGCTGCTTTGTGAGCCGGACTGTTAAAATCGGACAAAGTGTTGAAATTTCAAGTGTTAAGGTTCAGAATATATTGTCAAAAAGACAGAAAATCATCTCCCCGATAAAAAAATTTCGGGAATTGCTTGACAGAAAGGGCTTTTTAATATATAATGATTTAGTGTAATGCAGGGAGAAGTGTCCCTGCGCGTAAATCGCGTCAGTCAGAGCGGTTTTTACGCTCTTATATACAATTGGCAGAGAGGAGGACACTGAATATGAAAAGAACATATCAGCCTAAGAAGCTCCACAGAAAGAAGGAGCACGGCTTCATGAAGAGAATGGCTACTAAGAACGGCAGAAAGGTTTTAGCTCGTAGAAGATCTAAGGGCAGAGCAAGATTAACTCACTGACGAGGCTGACCACAAAATCTTTATTTTGTGGTCTTTTTTGTTAGGACGGCTTTTACAGGTGCGATTATGCTTTATACGGAAATATTGAACGACAATAAGGACTTCCTCGCCCTGTATAAAAAGGGCAGGTATGCCGCTTCAAAATACTCGGTTATCTATGTCAGACCAAACGGCAGACCCTTCAATCGACTGGGTATAACCGCAGGGAAAAAAGTTGGCAACGCTGTCTGCCGCAACAGAGCTAAAAGGCTTATCCGCCTCGCTTACAGAAGCTTCGAGGTGAAGCTCCCCGTGGGCATGGATATAGTCATAGTTGCAAGGACTGCCATTTGCGGCATCAAGTCACAGGAGTACTGCGGCTATATGGAAAAGTACGGAGTTTCCGACATCCATCGGATGTTCAGGAGCTTCGACAGCAATAAAAAGCGGATATGAAGTATCTGGTGCTGGGACTTATAAAGTTCTACCGAAAGTTCATATCTCCGCTGTTCCCCCCTAAATGCAAGTATTATCCGACCTGCAGCACCTATGCTCTGGAAGCTGTCAGGCGCTTCGGCGCAGTAAGGGGCTCGGCTCTTGCCGTGTGGAGGATACTCCGCTGCAACCCATGGTCTATGGGCGGCGTGGACCTCGTCCCCGAAAAATTCACCTTCAGGGTGAAAAAATACGACTTCATTGACCCTGACTACGGTGAGGATGAAGAAAACAAAAAGATTTAAGAGGGATGAATATTGAACGCACTTTATGATATTATCGGTGTCCCCTTCGGATACCTGATGAGACTTATTTACTCGTTTTGCAATAACTATGCGGTGGCTATAATCATATTCACCATAGTTACAAAGATACTGCTCTTCCCCGTCAGCTACAAGACTCAGAAGGGCGCAGCAAGAATGCAGCTTCTTAACCCGAAGCTGGAAAAGCTCAAGAAAAGCTTCGCCAATAACCCCCAGAGACTTCAGGAGGAACAGCAGAAGCTGTATCAGCAGGAGGGCGTAAACCCCATGGGTTCATGCCTGCCTATGTTCATACAGATGTTCCTGCTCTTCGGTGTTATCGACGTTATTTATAAGCCTATAACCCATATCCTCGACATATCCAAGAACGTCATCAAGGACGCTGTTGCCATAGCTGCACAGAACAGTGACGTCAAGGGTCTTGATATGAAGAACCTGAGATGCGAGCTTCTTACCATGGAGAACCTCAGAGACCACAGCGACAAGTATGCTTCTCTCGGTGAGAATTTCCTTTCAAAGGTAACCAAATTCAATGAGAAATTCACTATTTTCGGCGCTAACTTGGGAAAGACTCCTACACTTCATCCCGAGGGCGGCTGGACAAAGGAAGCCCTTATTCTGGCAGCTATCCCCTTCCTCGCAGGTCTCGCTCAGATGCTGGTATCAGTTTACAGCCAGATCCATCAGAAGAGAACAAATCCTTCTGCTCAGGCAGGCGGCGGCTGTATGACTATCATGACCTTTGGTATGCCTATCATCTCTATCCTCTTTGTCTTCGGTCTCCCCGCAGGTATCGGTTTCTACTGGATATGGTCATCCGTATTCTCATTCCTTATAACCTTTGCGCTTAACTGCTACTTTACTCCCGAGCGTATTACGGCGATAAATGAGAAGGAAAAAGAAAAAGCACGAATTTATGCAGAAAAACATCCGAATAAGAAGACCTTCATGCAGAAAATGATGGAGCAGCAGGCTGCTCTCGATCAGCAGAACGGCGGCTCTTCGGCTTCAGGCAAGGCCAAGGGCATCTCACGTTCTGAACAGAACAAGCAGAACCGCGACAAGCTCAAGGAAGCAAGGCGGCGCATGGCTGAAAAATACGGTGATTCTTACGACGATGATGATAATGATGAGGACTAAAGTCCTCAGGGAGGTAAAAGTATGACTGAAATTTTTACAGCAAGATCCGTCGAAGAGGCTAAGGAATTAGCCGCAAAAAAGTTCGGAAAAAAGATCAGTGAGATCAGGTTCGAGATCATCGACGAAGGAAAAAAGGGACTTTTCGGACTGGGCGCTAAGGAAGCAAAGGTCAAGGCGACCGTTGAGACAGCTTCCGCAGCAGCAGCTACAGCTCCCAAGGCTGAGGCAAAGCCCGTGACAACTGCTCCCGCACCTAAGACAGAAGAGCCCGCAACAAAGGCTCCCGTGGCTGAGAAGCCCATTGTAACGACTGAGACAAAGGCAGTAGAGAAGATAGCTGACAAGGCAGATAAAGCTGAGGAAGCTCCTGATGAGACAAATGCCGCTGAGGATATGGAGGAGGAGGCTTACTCCCTCGACAACTTCACCCTCATCGAGGATGAGGCTCTCATCAATCCCAAGGTAAAGCTTGCAAAGGACTATATCACAAGCATTCTCAGAGCTATGGACGTTGACGCAGAGTTCACCGTTTATCAGAACGAGACAGGCGCTGTCATCAACATCGAAAGCAACAATAACGGTACTATCATCGGAAGACGCGGCGAGACCCTCGACGCTATCCAGTACCTCTGCTCTATCATCGCTAATAAGGGCGACAAGGACTATTACAGGATCACAATTGACTGCCTCGGCTACAGAAGCAAGAGAAAAGAAACTCTTGAGCAGCTGGCTGCAAAGGTTGCTAAGTCTGTCCTCAGAACAGGCAGATCACAGCCCCTCGAGCCCATGAATCCTTACGAGAGAAGAGTTATCCACTCCGCTATCTCAAATATTGAGGGTGTTTCCTCACGCTCTGTGGGCGAGGAGCCTTACAGAAAGATAATCATTTCTTCAAATAATCCCAGAAGCGGCGGCAGACGCCGTGACGATCGCCGCGGCGGCGGAAGAAGAAACGACAGAAGAAACAACGGCGGCGAGAGAAGAAACCGCGACAGAGAGGTAAATATGGAGCGCAGAAGCGTTGACCTCTCAACAAGCTTTGAAAAAGACTATAAGAGACCCAAGCCCGAGGACAGCATCGAGGGCGGTCTCTACGGAAAGATCGAACTTTAATATCTCAAACAACGGCTTAATTGCCGTTGTTTTTTTAGGAAGTGATAAAATGTCTACCATAGCTGCCATTTCGACTCCCAATGCTGTCGGAGGCATAGCGGTGATAAGAATATCGGGTGAGGACGCCATAGCTGTTGCGGAGCGAATTTTCTCCCCTTACGGCGACAAGAAGGTCGCAGATATGGCTGGGTATACCTGTGCCTACGGAATCGCTCACGACGGCGGAGAGCGCCTTGATGACTGTATACTGACGGTGTTCAGAGCACCTCACAGCTACACAGGCGAAGACGTTGCGGAGCTGTCCTGCCACGGCGGTCTCTATGTCACAAGGAAGATACTCCGCGCTGCTCTTGCAAATGGAGCTGTAAATGCGGAGGCAGGCGAGTTTACCAAAAGGGCTTACCTCAACGGAAAGCTTGACCTGACTCAGGCTGAAGCGGTCATGGATATAATCTCGGCAAAGGGCGAGCGCGAGCTGAAAATGGCAGAAAGCCTCCGAGAGGGAGCGGCTTTCAAAAAGGCTGAGAAGTGTTCTCAGAAGCTGCTGAAAATTCTCGGCGATCTTGCGGCGTGGGCTGACTATCCCGAGGAGGACATCCCCGAGGTGCGTCCCGAGAACCTTGTTGCGGAACTGACTGAGGTGCGCGGTGATCTTCATTCTCTTGTGAAGAATTACGACAGCGGAAGGATACTTCGTGAGGGAGTGGCGACAGCTATTATCGGACGCCCTAACGTGGGTAAGTCAACGCTGTTCAACTGCCTGAGCGGCTGCGAGAGGAGTATCGTCACCGAGATCGCGGGCACTACCCGTGATGTTATCGAGGAGACGGTCCGCGTGGGAGACATTACTCTGAGGCTTTCTGACACGGCAGGTATTCACGATACCGATGACAAGATAGAGGGTATCGGTGTTGAGATGGCTGAAAAGATGATCGATAACTCAGAGCTGTGCATTGCTGTATTCGACGGAAGTTGTCCGCTTACCGAGGACGATTTATATTTAATTAATAAAATAAACAAAAACAAAACGATTGCTGTTATCAATAAGAATGACGTGGATCAGCAAATCGATACTTCCCTTTTGCAGGATAGAATTCAACATATAGTATTTTTATCTGCAAAGGAAAACACAGGTGTTGAGGAACTCCATAAGCATATTGAGAAAATATTCAAGCTTAATGAAGCTGATTTTGATACGGCTACTGCTGCAAATGAGCGTCAGAAAAAGTGTATTGATACTGCACTTGAAAGTATTGAAAGCGCCATTTCATCACTTGAAATCGGTGAAATGCTTGATGCGGTGAATGTTCTTATTGATGAGGCGGAGCAGTCACTTTTACAGCTCACAGGTAAAAAAGTTACTGATGCTGTTGTGGATGAAGTGTTCTCACGCTTCTGTGTAGGAAAGTAATGTTTCATGTGAAACAATAAAGGAGGGAATGGTTTGACATACCAGATGGGAGAATTTGACGTTGCAGTTGTCGGTGCAGGTCATGCAGGCGTTGAGGCAGCTCTCGCTTCTGCCCGACTTGGATGCAAGATTGTGATGTTTACTATATCGCTTGACCAGATCGCAAATATGCCATGCAATCCGTCAATTGGCGGAACTGCAAAAGGGCATCTCGTACGCGAAATAGACGCTTTAGGCGGAGAAATGGGAAAAGCAGCGGATAGCTGTTTCATTCAGAGCCGTATGCTCAATCGCGGAAAGGGACCTGCTGTACACAGTTTAAGGGTTCAGGCCGACCGTGTCAGATACCATGAATACATGAAAAATGTCTGCGAAAATCAGAAAAATCTATATGTGAAACAGGCAGAGATTTCCGAGATTATCACTGATGATAATAAGATCGTCGGCGTCAGAACAAGTCTCGGTGCTGAGTATATGGTCAAAGCTGTAATAATTGCAACAGGAACATACCTTAAAGGAAAAATTCATATTGGCGAAGTTTCATATGAAAGCGGTCCCGATGCAGCTCTTCCGAGTAAAATGCTGTCAAAAAGTCTTGCAGAAAACGGTGTTGAGCTTCGCAGATTTAAGACAGGAACTCCTTGTCGAGTTAACAAAAGAAGTATTAATTTTGATATTATGGAAAAACAGGAGGGCGACGAGAAAATTGTCCCCTTTTCATTTGAAACAGATACAGAAGGGCTTGAAAACAAAGTCGGCTGTTATGTCACATATACAAACAGTAAAACTCATGAAGTTATACTTGCAAACCTTGACAGATCACCTCTTTACTCGGGCAGAATAGAAGGCGTTGGACCAAGATACTGTCCGTCAATTGAGGACAAAATTGTTAGATTTTCAGATAAGCCAAGACATCAGCTTTTTGTTGAGCCCATGGGAATGACCACAGAAGAGTACTATTTGCAGGGAATGTCATCTTCGCTGCCAGAAGACGTACAGCTGGCATTTCTCAGGACAATAGACGGACTTGAGGACGTAGAGATCATGAGACCTGCATATGCGATAGAGTATGATTGCTGTAACCCCAACCAGCTACTTCCTACTCTGGAGTTTAAAAATGTTGTCGGACTATACGGTGCAGGACAGTTTAACGGCAGTTCGGGCTATGAGGAAGCTGGTGCACAGGGGCTCGTTGCCGGAATTAATGCTGCACTCAAGATAAAAGGGCGGGAGCCGATGATCCTTGACAGAGCAAGCTCTTATATTGGCACTCTTGTTGATGATCTTGTGACCAAGGGGTGCTCCGACCCTTACAGAATGATGACTTCACGAAGCGAGTACAGACTTATTTTAAGGCAGGATAACGCGGATCAGCGTCTAACTCCGATCGGTTATAGTCTTGGACTTATCTCTCATGAGCGGTATGAAAAGCTTCTTGAAAAGGAAAGGCTTACTAAAGAGGAGATAGAAAGAGTTTCAAAGCTCAATGTTTCACCGACTGATAAGCTTAATAATTACCTTGAATCATGCGGAACTTCTCCTCTCACTACAGGCTGTAAGATGTCTGATCTTATACGACGTCCACAGCTTAATTATAACGATCTTGCTCAATTTGATCCTGAACGTCCTGAGCTTCCATGGGAGGTCTCCGAGCAGGTTGAATTGCAGATAAAGTATGAGGGATACATTGAAAAGCAGCTCATTCAAATTGAGCAAATGCGTAAAATGGAGTCAAAAAAGCTTCCTGCGGATCTTGATTATTCACAGATATATGGTCTCAGACTTGAGGCAACTGAAAAGCTTAATAAGATCAAGCCGCTTTCACTTGGACAAGCCTCGCGAATTTCAGGAGTTTCTCCTGCTGATATTTCAATGCTTGCGGTCTGGCTGATGCATGAGAAAGGAGCTTCGGATGATACCTGATTATGCATTATCTTGCTCTGAATTTGAGTCGGTTGGACTGACTCTTTCAAGAGAGCAATATGAGAAGCTTTCAATAAATGCTGAGTCCCTTGTTGAATACAATGAAAAGGTTAATCTTACTGCTATAACCGAGCCCATGGAAATTCTCCGTAAGCACTTCATCGACAGCATACTTCTCACAAAATATGTTGATATACCGCTAAATTCAACGTTAATTGACGTTGGGACCGGTGCCGGTTTTTCATCAGTTCCTATAAATATTTATCGTCCCGACATTAAAATTACACTTCTTGACAGCTTTAACAAGCGCATTGATTATCTTAAACAACTCTGTGAAAAACTTGAAATTGATGCTGAATTTATTCACGGACGTGCTGAGGACTTCTCAAAAAAGGAAGAATACAGAGAAAAGTTTGATTTTTCTTGTGCTCGTGCAGTTGCTAATATGGCACTTTTGAGTGAGCTGTGTATTCCTTTTGTAAAGCAAAATGGCTGTTTTGTGGCTATGAAAGGACCAAATGAGGATATTTCTCTCGGTGCTAATGCTGTTACGGTTCTTGGTGGAATGATTGAAAAAGAGATCGAATACAAACTTTTTGATGAGGACCGCAAGATAGTTCTTGTGAGAAAAATATCGCAGACTCCGTCAAAATATCCGAGAAATAGCAGTCAGATCAAGAAAAAAACTCTATAATAATAATACTTTATGTCAGTTGGATCGCCATTTTGAAACAAAATGGCGATTTTTTTGTATGGAAACTATTTCCCGCAAGTGTTAGAATAAAGAAAAACACTTGGAGGTCATTATGGCAGGATTTTTGAATTTTACTAAAGAAAAACTCGTTAACAAGGTGATTGAGATAAGTATTGAGCAGATCATTCCCAATCCCTATCAACCAAGAACTGATTTCTGTGAAGATATAACCGCGCTTGCTGAGTCAATTGCACAGAATGGTATCCTTCAGCCTTTGTCTGTGCGAAAGAAGGATAATGTTTATGAGCTTATTGCAGGTGAAAGGCGCCTAAGAGCCGCGAAAATGTGCGGTTTTACCGTAGTTCCTTGCATTGTTTATGATATCAGTGACAGACATTCGGCAGTTCTTGCTCTCGTTGAGAATATTCAGCGTCAGGACTTATCATTCTTCGATGAAGCGGCTGCTATTGAAAAGCTTATCACTCATTATGGAATGACTCAGGAAGACGCAGCGTCAAAGCTTGGACGCGCTCAGAGCACCATTGCGAATAAGCTTAGATTGTTGAGACTTACCGAAAAGGAGAGGGAGCTTATTACGCAATATGGACTTACAGAACGTCATGCGAGATCACTTCTCAGACTTGGCAGTCCGCAGGACAGATTGTTTATTCTTGAAAAGATAATCAAGAATAATCTGAATGTAGAGCGTTCAGAAAGACTTATCGACGAATTTATTGGAAGTGAACGCAATAAAGTAAGTTATAAGAAAAGGTCGGTGGTTTTTCAAAATGTGAAGATGTTCGTTAATACAATCAATAAAGCAGTTGAGACCATGCAGGCGGCAGGAATTTCCGCTGACTCCAGAAAAATTCAGAGTGAGGATTATATTGAGTATAGGGTAAGAATTCCAATACAGAAGAAAATTCAGCCCTGAAATTGTTTCACATGAAACATTTTATATGTTTCATGTGTTTTTTTTTTATCTGAAATTGTTTCATGTGAAACAATTTTTAGAAAAAAATCTTGCTTTCGTATTTACAATAGCTGCAAAAAGTGCTATAATAGTATAAGTAAATCTGAAAGGAAGATAATATGGGCAAGATCATCGCTGTTGCCAACCAGAAGGGCGGCGTCGGAAAGTCAACTACCGTTATAAATATAGCGGCTTATCTGGGCTCGAGAGACTTCAGAGTGCTTTGCGTAGACTCTGACCCTCAGGGTAATACAACCACGGGCTTCGGTATAAAGAAAAAATCTGTTCCTGCATCGACATACGATGTGATAACAGGGAAGACCCGTATTCAGGACGCAATCATACCTACTGAGTTCAAGAATGTATCCATAGTTCCTGCAACAGAAGATCTTGCAGGCTGTGAGCTTGAGCTTGCACAGAACGAGAACAGAGTGAACAGGCTGAAAATGCAGCTGCTCACCTGCAAAGAGGATTTTGATTATATTTTTATCGATTGTCCTCCTGCACTTGGCACCATTACTATAAATGGTATAGTTGCCTGTGACAGCGTTATCGTTCCGATGCTGGCTGAGTTTTATGCGCTTGAGGGACTTTCACAGCTTGTGAACACTATTAAAATAGTTAAAAATAATTATAATCCCGCGCTCCAGATAGAAGGCATACTCTTTACCATGTTTGACGGCCGCCTTAATGTCGCAAATGATGTTGTGGCTGAGGTGGAGAAGTATTTCCCCGATAAGGTCTTTAAAACAAAGGTTCCGAGAAATGTCCGCATCTCAGAAGCTCCCAGTCACGGAAAGCCTGTGATGTACTATGATAAAGCGTCAAAGGGTTCGGAAGCCTATGAGCTGGTATGCCACGAGCTTCTGGGTGAACCTCTGGAGCTTCCGCAGAAGAAAAAGATCTTCTCTTTCAAAAAACATAAGAAAGGAAAACGTTCGTCTTGACGAATGAGGACAAAGTATGGCAAAAGGTGGCTTAGGTGCAGGACTTGATACCTTGCTCAGCGATAACAACTTCGATGTGCAGGTAAAAAAGACTCTCCGCACTTCAGAAATAGAGCCCAATCGCTATCAGCCCCGAAAGGCGTTCAGCGATGAGGCGATAACTGCTCTTGCAGATTCTATCCGCGAGCACGGTATGCTTCAGCCCATTGTTGTCAGACCAATTGACACAGGCGGCTATCAGATCGTGGCAGGCGAGAGAAGATGGCGTGCAGCAAGAATGCTGGGACTGGACGAGGTTCCCGTTAATATTCGCGAGCTTTCTGACCTTGAGACTATGCAGATAGCCATTATAGAAAATCTTCAGCGTGAGAACCTTAATCCCGTTGAAGAAGCAGCCGGATATAACGAGCTTATCGAGAAGTTCGGCATGACACAGGAAAAGGTCGCAAAAATGGTGGGAAGATCGCGTTCAGCGATAGCTAATGCCGTAAGACTTCTTTCCCTTCCCGACAGAGTACTGAAAATGCTTGAAAACGGTGATATATCAGCAGGTCACGCAAGAGCCCTCCTCGGCTTTGAGGACGAGGAAATGCTTATTGCAACAGCTCTCAGAGCGGCTGACGGCGGTCTGACCGTGCGTCAGGTGGAGAAGGCGGCACAGAAGTCTGCGGAGCATAACGAAGCTCCTGCTGAGGAAAAATCAAACAAGAAAATCGACAACTACTTCAAAGAGATGGAGCTGTCACTCAACGAGCGTCTCGGCAGAAAGGTCAAGGTCGACTACGGTAAGAACAAGGGCGCTCTCATACTTGAATTTTATGACAAAAATGACCTCGCGGCACTGGCTGAAAAGCTTGCCAAGGAGGACTAAGGAGAATAAATATGATAGATATCAAGCTTATTAGAACCAACCCCGAGCTGGTAAAGGAAAACATCAGGAAGAAGTTTCAGGACGAAAAGCTGGAGCTCGTTGATAAGGTAGTTGCTCTCGATGAGGAGTACAGAAAGACCAAGACAGAGTGCGACAGCCTTCGTAACGTCCGTAAGGTAAGAAGCAAGGAAATAGGCGGCTTCATGGCTAAGGGGATGAAGGACGAGGCTGAGAAGGCAAAGGCTGAGGTAACTCAGCTTGGCGACAAGCTTACCGAGATGGAAGCTCTTGAGACAAAGCTTGAGGGCGAGATCAAGGAGATCATGATGGTCATTCCTAACATCATTGATGACAGCGTTCCGATAGGTAAGGACGACTCCGAGAACGTTGAGGTGGAGAGGTTCGGTGAGCCTGCTGTACCTGATTTTGAGGTTCCTTATCACGTTGACATTATGGAAAAGGTCAACGGTATCGATATTGACAGCGCAAGAAGCACCAGTGGCAATGGCTTCTACTACCTCAAGGGAGACATCGCACAGCTCCAGAGCTGTATCCTCTCTTACGCAAGAGACTTCATGATAGACAAGGGCTTTACATATTACATTCCGCCCTTTATGATAAGAAGTGCAGTCGTTACAGGCGTTATGAGCTTCGACGATATGGCTAACATGATGTATAAGATTGAGGGCGAGGACCTTTACCTCATCGGTACTTCCGAGCACTCAATGATTGGTAAGTTCATCGACACTATCCTTCCCGAGACTGATCTTCCTCAGACTCTCACAAGCTACTCTCCCTGCTTCCGTAAGGAGGTAGGCTCAAAGGGTATCGAGGAGCGCGGCGTTTATCGTATCCACCAGTTTGAGAAGCAGGAAATGGTCGTTGTATGTAAGCCCGAGGAGTCTATGGACTGGTTCCACAAGCTTTACAGCTACACAGTTGAGTTCTTCCGCACACTGGATATACCTGTCCGCACACTTGAGTGTTGCTCGGGGGACCTTGCAGATCTGAAGGTGAAGTCCATCGACGTAGAGGCATGGTCGCCCCGTCAGAAGAAGTACTTCGAGGTAGGAAGCTGTTCAAACCTCGGCGATGCACAGGCAAGACGCCTTGGTATCAGAGTCAAGACCGAGGACGGAAATAAGTACTTCCCTCATACTCTTAACAATACAGTTGTTGCTCCTCCGAGAATGCTCATCGCATTTGTTGAGAACAACCTCAACGAGGACGGCTCTATCCGTATCCCCAAGGCACTCCAGCCATACATGAGAAAGGACCTCATCAAGGTTCCCGAGAAGAAGTGATAATAATGAGCGGTACAGTTTTCTGTACCGCTTTTTTTGTGGGGCAGGGGAGTTACTGGCGGTCGATGTGCTGGTCTCCCCACTTTGCAGCAGTGCAGAGACACATAGTAACAACGCCTACCACCCCGCCGCACATACTACCTAAAACGAAACCAAACATGAATTTACTCCTTTACTCTTGGTAGCGCGCGCTGGCAGCGGAGGCACTCCGCACACCAAACATACTACCTAAAACAAAACCAAGCATGAATTACTCCTTTTTTCAAAACATTTTCCGCGCACATTTATAGTATGCGCTTTTTTTATCACAATAATCAAAAGCGGTGATTTTTTTATTCTACTAACATAAATCGGAATTTAGTGTAATAACTTTGCTGAACGCCTGTAAGGGATTCCAAAGGGACTGTGTTCCTTTGGCGGAGTCCAGAGGCAGCGCCTCTGGTCGTCGCTTTCAGCTTTTAAGGCGACGAAATAAAACAAAGCGCTCCGCAAGGGGTGAATCAAAAAACAGTCCGGTGGACTGTTTTTTGAGAGGGGACGCCCTGCAAGTGAGGGCGTCCCTTAACGGCGGATGATATCCGCCTCTACAATATGCTTTTTCGGAACGCCGAGGGTGACTCCCTATAGTATAGGGAGATGTCAGCCAAGCTGACAGAGGGTACGTGCAGCTGTTAGCTGCGCCGTCCCCTACAATGCCAACTTTCGGGACGCCGAGGGCGGCGTCCCCTACATTTCCAATTTTTCGCGTATGCGCTAAATTCTGATTTATGTTAGCATCCATATCATTAACAGAAGGAAAGGGGAGAGAGTCTGCATATTTTTCTGAAAAGCGGCAATAGTAATATTATACAAAGGCGGTGGAAAACAAGCCCCTCCCCTACCGCAGAATGCCCGAGAGAGGTACTCCCCTGCCCGAGAATAAGGCTATTTTCCGTGAGAGCTGTTTTGCTGAACCGTGGACTAAAATATCATATCTTAACAAAATATGATGCCGCAGAGAAGTACGGCAGATACAAGAAAAAACTTTAAATTTGTTGCAAATGCCACTTTTCATTATAATGTATTTATGTTATAATATTTTTACAGCGTGCAGGAATAATCTGCACCTACTTGAAAGAAAAGAGGTAATTTCCAATGAATAACATAACCAACGACATTTACTACATCGGAGTCAATGACCACGAGCTCGACCTCTTTGAGGGACAGTATGACGTGCCCAACGGCATGGCTTATAATTCATATATAATTCTTGATGAGAAAATAGCAGTCTGCGATACAGTTGACGGAAACTTCACAGACCAGTGGCTCGGCAATATATCTGAGGTGCTCGGTGACCGCAAGCCCGATTACATCATCGTTCACCACATGGAGCCCGACCACTCCGCTAACCTGAAGAACTTCCTTGACAAGTATCCCGAGACTGTCGTTGTGGGCAATGCAAAGACCTTCACAATGATAGACAACTTCTTCGAGGATATGAACATCGCAAACAAGCTGGAGGTCAAGGAGGGGGACAAGCTCAGCCTCGGCAAGCATGAGCTCACATTTGTTTTTGCTCCCATGGTACACTGGCCCGAGGTAATGTTCTCATACGACAGCACAGACAAGGTGCTCTTCTCCGCAGACGCCTTCGGTAAGTTCGGCGCTCTTGACGTTGAGGAGGACTGGGCTTGCGAGGCTCGCCGTTACTATTTCGGCATCGTTGGCAAGTACGGTATGCAGGTACAGGCTGTTCTCAAGAAGGCAGCTGCTCTCGACATAAAGATCATCTGCGCTCTCCACGGCCCCATTCTCAAGGAGAACCTTGACTACTATCTGGGACTTTACAACACATGGTCAAGCTACGGCGTTGAGTCCGAGGGCGTGTTCATTGCTTACACTTCCGTATACGGCAACACCAAGAAAGCAGCAGAGCTCCTCAAGGAGAAGCTGGAAGCAAAGGGCTGCCCCAAGGTAGCTATCGCAGACCTTGCAAGAGAGGATATGGCTGAGTCAGTTGAGGACGCATTCCGCTATGGCAAGCTGGTCATCGCAACAACTACCTACAACGCAGACATCTTCCCCTTCATGAAGCACTTCATTCTCGACCTCACCGAGAGAAACTACCAGAACAAGACAATCGGTATCATCGAGAACGGAAGCTGGGCTCCCATGGCTGCAAAGGTAGTAAAGGGAATGTTCGAGAAGTCAAAGAACATCACATGGACAGACACAACAGTATCTATCAAGTCTGCTGTTAAGGCTGCAAACATTGAGCAGATAGACGCTCTCGCAGAGGAGCTCATGAAATAAAAATACAAGGAGGGACTAAGCGTGAAAGTTACACTCAATCCCGACAAAGAAGTAGTGGCAAGAATAAAGGAAGGTCTGAAAATGAAGGACGGCTATTGCCCCTGCCGTCTGGCAAAGACTCCCGAGAACAAGTGTATGTGCAAGGAGTTCCGCGATCAGATCGCAGACCCCACATTTGAAGGCTTCTGCCACTGTATGCTCTATTATAAATCTCTGGAGGATTAAGGAGAAATATAATGGATGGCAAAACAGTGGAAGAGGAAGTTCAGCTGGCTGCTCAGCATTTCTCATGGTGACCGTAAGCAGAGTCGTAAAGGACTCACCTATGGCACAGCAGCTCATGAGCTTCGTTGAGAATTGCTCATGGTATGAGGTAAAGGAGCACATTGCGGAAATGCTCAGGAAGTGGGAGTTCACCGACTGGGAGTGTATGTTTGCCGCAGTTGAGGGCGGCGAGATAGTTGGAATGGCTTCAATCATGAAGACGGACTACTATCCGCTTCCCGAAATATTTCCGTGGATCTCTTGCATCTTCGTAACGGAGAGCTCAAGGGGACGCCGCATAAGCGGCGAGCTTATAAACTCAGCCAATGCTTTCGCAAAGGAGCTGGGCTTCACAAAGACCTATATACCCACGGAGTATACGGGACTTTATGAGAAATACGGATACACCTATATCCGTGATATAGTGAACTACGGCGGCGATACCGACCGCCTGTATGCAAAGGAAATTTGATAACAGATCAGAAGGAGGTCTATTATGAACGAAATAATCATCACAAAGGAAAACTTCGACGAGGAAGTGCGCAACTATAAGGGTATGCCAATTCTTCTCGACTTCTGGGCAACATGGTGCGGTCCCTGCATGATGCTCTCACCCATAGTTGAGGAGATAGCCGATGAGCTTGACGGCAGGATAAAGGTCGGCAAGGTAAATGTTGACGAGCAGCCCGAGCTTGCAGCAGCTTTCAGAGTTGAAAGCATACCCCTTCTGGTAGTTGTCAAGGACGGCGCTATCGTAAAGCAGGCTGTGGGACTTCGTCCCAAGGAGGACATTTATGATATGCTCGGAGTTTATCCCGACGTAAAGTAAGCCTGAGGGCTCACCGATAACCGTGGTGCTGATATAGAAGTTTATACGTAAATATCGGGGAAAAACCTTTCTGAGGAAAGGTTATTTCCCCGAACCCCTTTTCCAAAGACTTTTGGCTGGTTTTTCTATGGAGAGGACGCCTTAAAAATGTTAGAAAGGCATTTTTTTCAAGCGTCCTCTCCATAGAAAAACTAAAACAGAGCCTTCAGAAAAAGAGTTAAGGAAAGCACTTCTTCAAAATGGCTTTCCTCAAAATTGCGTATAAAACTGCTATATGAGTATAACGGTCATTAGTGAGCCCTTTATTTTTTTGCAGACTTTGCACGAAAATGCTCCTAAGCATTGTATATATTAGTGAAGCGATGCTTCTAACGGAAAGGAGGAATACCATGAATGATAATTCAGCGCTGTATGCATTCAATAAATTCGGCGATACGATCCTGCGTGCAGCCTTCGCCATGACGGGCAGTTATCTCGAGGCAGAGGACATAACACAGGAGGTCTTTCTGACACTCCACTCAAAGCCGCAGGATTTTGAGTCTGACGAACATATGAAAGCATGGCTGCTGCGTACAGCAATAAACCGCTGCAAGAACCTGAGAAATAGTGCCCGTATGAGACGGGACACTCCTCTTGACGAGGCTCTTGCAAATACACTGAGCTGTGAGTTCACTCCCAGAGACAACGAGATAAGAGAAAGGATAGCAAAGCTCCCCCGAGAGGTATTCATCTGTGATATTCCTCTATTACTATGAGGAGTACAACATCAGAGAGATAGCCTCGATACTGGGAAAGAGCGAAAACACCGTCAGCTCGCTGCTGCAGCGCGGCAGGAAAAAGCTGAAAACAGAACTGGAAAAGGAGGGCTATATCTATGAGACCTAATGAATACGATGACCTGCTGAAAAAGATACGCTGCAGCGATGATTTCCGCAGCCGTATGCAGGAAAAGCTGAGCGCCGAGCCTTCCGTGGAAACCGAGTTTGAGGAGATCATCTCCGACAGGGTAGAGGTCATAACGTCCAAGCGCAGATGGGGCAGGATAGCGGCAGCAGCTGCGGCGTTCGTGATAATTGGAGGAGCCGCAGGCGGAACAGCCTACCATTTTTCAAAGGTAAACAGCGACAATGTCATTACCGACAAGGACGGAAATAAGTTCGTTGACGACGGCTCAATATATGCTGCCCTCAGAAAGAACAGGGACAGCTACTTTATGAAGAGTCTGTACGTCAATGGCGGAGAAGTAGTAACAATATCCTTAGGGGAAGAATTTTACGATTATATGGACAACAATGAGAGCTCAGAGGTTTCAGAAGACGAATTTAAGGACAGCAAGGAAAGCGTGGTATTTTATTTTACTCTCATGGCCGTTGACGATGGACAGAACAGCTTTTCACTGTCGGATGAAGATCCGGAGTCATACGATTTCAGGTTTGAGATATACGATAACGGCTGCTATAAATGGAACGAAAAAACAGAAGACAGTGAGCGAGTGAGCTATCACCGCTTTGAAAACGGAGAAGATGCATATAATTACTTTTTGTCCATACAGTTATCGGGAGCTATTACCTACGTTTTAACGAAAACAGAAAATAACTCTCTCATTGATGATCTTATGGAATCAAGAGATATGTACAGCGCATATCTTACAGCCGAAGATGAGAATAATACCCTGATCTTTCAATCGCTGGAGCTGGATACGAGCAGATTCTTCAGATATCTTGACGAATATACAGAAAACGATGAAGACAGATTCAAGGAGCTTATGCCGGGCGAATATCAGCCGGGCGGATGCAGTCTTACAATAGAATTTTATGATGAAGAAAAGGAAAAAACGAACTATTCCTACACAGGGGCAAATCCGACCTATAATTATAAATTCAAGCTTTATGATAACAACTGTTTTATCCTCACATCGAACACAGGCGGAAAGGAAAGAGCTGCATATTATCGCTTTGAAACCCCCCGCGTTCATTGATATACTTTCCCTTTATGCAGAAGATGATATTGTTGAGCGTTTGAACAAGATGGGCAGAGATGCTTCAAAGACGGAGATACTCAGCGCATTCAATGAAGATTATAATGGTGAAAGTGCAAAATTCCGCAAGGACAGCGGACAGTTCACAGGGGACACAGATGTCACCGTCAGCGACTTTGATGGACTGAAAGATGAGCTTGCTTCCCTTGAGTGGGTGGCCTGTGATGTCAGCGATGAGAATATCTATAAGGACTTCTACATTGCAGGAGCTATTATCGGCAGAAACGGCTATATCTATTCGCAGAGTGGCGGTACACATTATTTTGCATATAAGCTGAAAAATGACAGCGATATTGAGACTCTCAGGGAGATACTTGACGCGCATTTCACAGAGAACAGCGAAGAAACTTCAATATACAGCAGGCTTATAGCTGATAAAGAGAGCTATACCGTTGATCTCAGCGATGACATCAAAAAGAAAGATATTGATAAGGATAGATTGTTTGAATATCTTGATAATAATGATATGTCGTCAGAAATAGGACCGGGCGAGTTCGTTCCGAGTGATAAGAAAATAACTGTATTTTTCAGAAAGATCGGTGAAGCAGATAAGGAATATTCTTACGTCGGAGCAAATGAAAAATATGCTTATAAATTAGTGATATACGATACAGGTGCATTTACATGGACTGAAAACGACAACGGCAAATATAAACTTACAATGCACAGTTTTGCTGATGACGGCAAGGTATATCAGGATATTCTGGATATGTTTGCAGAATAACGGCACGCGCATCTTGCTATTTATGGTTTTTTATGTTATAAGCGCAGAGCCTGCGCCCCATTTTTCGCGTTATAATACGTCGCACGGGAACTTTTTCTCCGCGTATCTTGCTATTTTCGTACTTATATGTTATAATATATGAAAGTCTCCGCAGTCGGTATGGCTGCGGAGAAATTTTTTCGGAGGTATAACTATGAAGCTCATATCATGGAACGTAAACGGCTTTCGTGCTTGTCTGCAAAAGGGCTTTGAGGACTTTTTCAAGGCTGCGGACGCTGATATATTCTGCTTACAGGAAACAAAAATGCAGCCCGATCAGGCGGACTTCAAGCCCGAGGGCTATCACATATATTTTCACAGCGCTGTAAAGAAGGGCTATTCGGGAACGGCTGTTTTCAGCAAGATAGAGCCGATCTCCGTGACCTACGGCATAAACGGCGAGCACCTTGACGAGGGCAGGGTCATCACCTGCGAGTATGAGGACTTTTACTTCGTGTGCTGCTATGTGCCCAACGCACAGGACGGACTCAAGCGCATAGACTACCGCATGGAGTTCGAGGACGCCATGAGAGGCTATCTGTCGGAGCTTGACAAGAAAAAGCCCGTGGTGTACTGCGGCGACCTCAATGTTGCACATAACGAGATAGACCTGAAAAATCCCAAGACCAACCGCGGAAACGCAGGCTTCTCCGACGAGGAGCGCGGCAAGTTCACGGAGCTTTTAGATGCAGGTTTTACGGACAGCTTCCGAAAGCTCTATCCCGATACCGTTACATATTCATGGTGGTCATACCGCTTCAAAGCCCGTGAGAAGAACGCAGGCTGGCGTATAGACTATTTTGTGGTGTCGGACAGATTTATGGAGCGTGTAAAGGATTCCGAGATACTCACGGATATAATGGGCAGCGACCACTGTCCCATAATGCTGACAATAGAATAAACGGAAAAAGCCATAAAGAGGCAGGAGCTTCTTTATGGCTTTGTTATTTTATCGGCTGAATGCTTCCGAGAAAATATTGTATTTCTTGTCATTTCCCGATGAATAGATGGCGAAGCAGACATTATCAAAGAATTGTCCGTACTTCTCATCAATGAGGACCTTTCTGAAATAGCCTGCCACATCTTCGGAGGAGTTGCCGAAGGCTCCGCAGCCCCACGCACCGAGAACAATGTTCCTGTGACCATGTTTTGCGGCAATTGCCAGCATTATCCGTATGCGTCTTGTCATTGCCTCGGCAATTTTTTTGCTTGATGCAAAGATAGCAGCTCCGCGCTTGTTAGGAGCTGGCACGGTTATTACGGACGCCGTGAAAGGCTTCTCTAGCATCTCACATTCACAGTTTCGGAAAACGCATACATTTGGCGAATACAGCATATAGTCCGACTCAGTGGAGCTGAGGTGAGTGTTGTTATAGCGGTACATCTCTCCCGCAGCTTCGGAAGTTATGGAGGCGTAAAGGGTGCTGCACCTGCACAGTGCCTCCTCCTGTGTATTGGCTCCCAGACGGAAGCCGCCGCCTGCCTTGTGGGCATTGGCAAAGTTCATGACAAAGGCGTTTTCAAAGCGGCTTGCAGCAGTGAAGGAGTCCTCCTTAGTGACAGTGATACTGCACATATCGCCCTCGGGTATCACCAAGGACTCCACAAGGGCAGCGCCTTTTTCGGGAGCCCATACCTCAACGGCAGAGGTGTCCTCGCAGGGCAGCTCTATCTTTTTGCCGCCCAGCTCATAGAAGCCGTCGGCGGTTATCTTCATGGTCTCATTGGCAATGGCGATGTTGTTCATAAAAACACCTCAGTTCTTTACGTCGATGATGACATATTCCGAGAATGTGCCTGTCTTAAAGGGAATAGCCCAGCCCGAAATACCCGATGTTACGATAAATTCGGTATTGCCGCGCTTCTCAGTTCCGTATACCCTGTCATTGGCGCCGAGGAGCAGTCCTATCTGTCCCGCAGGCCAGATATGTCCGCCGTGGGTATGTCCCGAGAATACCAAGTCTGCGCCCGACTCCGCCTCATTTGCATAATCATTAGGCTGATGGTCGAGTATAAAGTTGAAGCTCTGTGCGTCCATATCCTTAGCAAGGGCGGACATCTCCATGCGGCTTTCATCGCTCTTGTCCTGACGGCCTATGAGGGTGAGCCCCTCGGCTATTTCCACGGACTCGTCCTCGAGGATAGTGACGTTGTTCTTTTTCAGCTCCTCGCGGAGGTCATCGGCAGTGAAGTCGCGGTAGCCTTCAAAATACCCCTTGTCGTGGTTGCCGAAGATGAAATATACTCCGTATTTTGTATCCAGCTTTCCGAGAGCTTCACAGGAGCGGACCATGTCATCCCTGCACGAGTCGTCGTCAACATAGTCTCCTGCGATTACCAGCATATCGGGCTTTTCAGCCTGTATGCGCTCTATTTCTCTTGCGAAATCATCGCCATTGAGAGTGATACCGAGGTGAGGGTCGGCGATGGCGGCAATGCGGAGACTTCCGCCTGCAAGCGGTTTGTCCGTGTGGAGCTCATAGGCTGTGCGCCTTACGTCGTGGGCGTTGTGCCAGCCTATGGCAAGGTATACCGCCGTAAAGAGAATGGCGGCAGCTCCCTCGATATTGCGGCGGCGCTGCTTTTTGGCAGCCTTTCTGACTATGGCGGCTATGATATCGGCAATGAGCCAGAATATTATCAGATGTAGCACCACAACTATGACGGTGTAGAAGTTGATGAATCCGAAGCAGGCAAGTCCGCCGAGTGGTATCAGGCAGGCGAGCCATGAGAGGAGCTTGTGCTTCTCTCCGAATTTTTCCATGAAGCTGAACCTGTGGAAGCGTGTGAACAGGTAAACAGTTCCTCCCACAGCCATTATCAGCAGAAGTACAAAAAGTATCAGCCAGAACATATAACTCCTCCTATTATATCGTAAAGAGCCTCTCTGTCAGCCTTATAGGGGCAGCTTGCCAGCTTTTTGGTGTTGCGGAGAAGATTTTCCGCAGCTTTTTCAAGAAGCTCCCTGTCAGCCTGCACAGGGCTTATTTTCGCGATAAACCGAGCAAGACTTTCCGTACTTTCAAAGCCGGCAAGGGAGAGTATATGGCTGCGGTCTGCGACATCGGCAAGCCGCAGATAGCAGCTCTGGAAAAGTCCCACAGCAGCGCCGTGAGGGATACCGCCCTCGTAGGTCAGCGTGTAGCTGAGACCGTGCGGCACCGATGTACCTGTGTGAGCGATAGCCATTCCGCCGAATGTAGAGGCGCAAAGCAGGTCGGCAGCAGCCTTTTCCGTGAGCTTTTCCTCTCCGCTGAGGTATCCGCGGCAGCTGCTCCACAGCTTCAGTCCTGTATCAACGAACATACGGCTGAATGGTGTGGCGGCGGAGTTTATATAGCTCTCTATCATGTGACCGAGAGCGTCAACGGCAGTATTTGCGATGACCCTCATGGGAGCGCCAAGGAGGTATTTGCCGTCGCACAGAGCGATATCGGGGAATACCTTATGCGCCATTGACATCTTTGTGCGGAGGTCGTGGCGTGTGATGACCGATATCCCCGTTACCTCAGAGCCTGTTCCGCAGGTGGTGGGAACGGCAGCAACGGGTATATTTTCGGGGGAAGCGCTGCTGTCAAAAAGCAGCTCCCACGTCGAGTCGGCATTTTTTATCATGACAGCGATGGCTTTTGCAGCGTCAAGGGGTGAGCCGCCGCCAACTCCCACAACGAAGTCCGCACCGCAGGAAATGCCGATATCACGGGCTTTCATTATAGTCTCCACCGAAGGATTTTCCTCCACCTCGTCAAAGACCGTATATCCGATGCCCTCAGCCTCAAGTGCAGCCTTTACGTCGTCGAGAGAGCCGTTTTTCTTTGACGAGCTCCTGCCCGTTACGATGAGAGCGCAGCTTCCGAGAGCGGCAAGGTCGGCGCTGTGTACCGGCACGCAGTTATTTTCTGAAAAAACCTTTACAGGCATATAATAATTCATAGTATCACCCTGACATGAAAAATAAAAACATATCCGTGCAGGAAAGCAGTCAATAATGCTCCCCGCATTTTAATATTAGCATAATTTTTACCCTCGGTCAATACATGGGTAAAAAAACGCTTCTTTGTTGCATATAATCTTCAATGCCCTTTATTTGGTTGAAATGGGCAGTTCCCTGTGTTATAATATGGGTAACTTTCAAAGGCAGCAAGGGGGAAACAGGTCTTATGAAGAATGACAATGATTTCAGGGTAGCTGCTGACGAGATCGCTGATAAGATGGGGGCAGGGTGGAACTACGGAAACACCCTTGAGGCGAACAGGGGAGGAACTCCCGACGAGACTGTATGGGGCAACCCGAGGGCTTCTCAGGCAATGGTAGACGCTGTTGCTGATGCAGGCTTCGGTACTATCAGGATACCCGTTTCCTTTCTCAGCAAGATCGACGACAGCTGCGGCTATAAAATAGAACAGGAATGGCTTGACAGGATAGCCGAGGTAGTGGATTACTGCTATAACAGGGAGCTTTTCGTCATTATCAATATCCATGGCGACGGCTACCATACCATCAAGGGGGGATGGCTTCTCTGTGACGGCAGCGACCAGACCTATATAAAGGAAAAATATGCCGCTGTGTGGCGGCAGATAGCTCTGCGCTTTGCGGACTACGACGAGCACCTCATCTTCGAGAGTATGAACGAGGTCTTTGACGGCATATATCATACTCCCGTTGCGGAGTATTACGAGAATATCAATGATTACAACCGTATTTTCATCGACACTGTCAGGAGCACGGGTGGCAATAATACTCACCGCTGGCTCATGGCTGCGGGCTGGAACACGGATATAAACTATACCTGTGACGGCTACGGATTCCGTTTTCCCGAGGATAAGCTCTGCACCTGCGGCGAGGGAAGACTTATACTCTCCGTTCACTGCTATGACCCGTGGGACTACTGCGGCGAGGAGGAAAAGACCATCTTCCTCTGGGGAGAAAAGGGACAGGAGATAATCGAGCTGGAGCTTGCCGACAGAAGATATATGGCTGACTGGGGCGACGAGGAGCATATCAGGGCGCAGTTCGCCAAGCTTAAAAAGGACTACATCGACAAGGGTATACCCGTAGTTATAGGGGAGTTCGGCTGTATCGACCGGGCGGTGTGCGCACCCCATATCCCTGACAGGATAAACGAGAACCGCGCCTACTATGACGGGTTTGTGGCAGGTACAGCCGCACTGAACGGTATAGTTCCCGTGTACTGGGACAACGGATTCAACGGCAAATTCGGTCTGGCACTGTTTGACCGTCGGGCGGTAAAGGCTACTCAGCCCGAGATAATAGAAGCCATAATCAACGGCGTCAGGAATAAGGACCCCATGGCAGGCAGACGCCCCGACGAAAAAAAGTGCATATAAATCATAATTTAGCGCATACGCGAAAAATTGGAAATGTAGGGGACGGCGTCCTCGACGTCCCACGAAATTTGTATTGTAGGGGAGGATATCATTCGCCGTTAAGGGACGCCCTCACTTGCAGGGCGTCCCCTCTCAAAAAACAGTCCACCGGACTGTTTTTGAAATTCACCCTTGCGGAGCGCTTTGTTTTATTTCGCCGCCTTAAAAGCTGAAAGCGACGACCAGAGGCGCTGCCTCTGACCTAACCGGTACGTCCCCTCTGTCGCTTCGCGACATCTCCCCATTTTATGGGGAGTCACTCCGCCAAAGGAACACAGTCCCTTTGGAATCCCTTACATAGGCTCGGCGTACTTATTGCGCTGTAAGCGATGTACAAATATCATTTTTGATATTATTAAGCGAGTTTACGAGCGACAACGTGGCAAGCGGTCGAGCTGGCTCAGCTCGAAATTATGATTTACTTTATAAAACACAATGCCCCGAAGCACTATGATGTGCTTCGGGGCATTATTTCTTTATTTATATCGTTTACTCGCTAAAAGTGATCATGAGTACATTTCAGTAAAGATACTCTTGTCTATGTTTACCTCGGGCATGGGCTCTGCGTCATCATTGAAGTGAACGTCATAGTAGAAGTTGTAGATAACATAAACATCGTCATTTGCAATGGTCTGCTGATACATGGGGATACCTGTTTCCTTATCCACATAGCAGGTGATATCTTTTTGATAATCTTTGCCTTCTACAGATGTAGATGAATGGTAATCAATTACATAGCAGTCTCTGCCTTCAAAGGTAGTATCGCCTGTGATATCCCATTTACTGAAATCATAGAGGTAATAAATGACGAGATCTTGACCGTTGGGGCAGTTCATTGGTCTTGTTTCTTTTCCTATTGTGGTCCCATGGTCTACGACCCTGATGCTGTTTTCAAGACTGAGCTTGGGATCGTCCTTTCTCGGGACAAAGTTATCAAACTTACTATATCCGCCATTGTTGTCATTACTGTTCCAGTAATAGTTCTTTTCTTCGTCACAGTAAGATTCTTCTGATTTCTTAGAATCAATATCAACGCTCTTTACAAAATCAAGGAGCGACTGAATGTCCTGAGCGCCATTATAATCTATGTCATCGCCGTTAATATTATATGATGTCAGTGCATTATTATCGGCGTAGTACTTGTTCGGCATGATGAGAGATCCTATATCAGCGTCATTACTTAAATAAGCATCTGCTTTTTTTGCGCTTATTTTGTCGTAGTAATCCATGGAATTAAGCATCTTATCCACGATCTCCAGCTTCTGGGCATCAAGCTCGGGACCTGTTGTCTCGATATCGTCTATGACCCATTTATTGCCGTCGTTTACGATCTTCATTTTCATATCACACCTGTTGGGCACACTGGTAAATTCATAGTGTACGCAGGCAGTGAAGCTGTTATCGGTAATGTCGGATATCTCGATGGGCTCGTCCTTGAGGTGATAAAAGCTGTATGTGGAAGGTATTTTATAAATGTCATCATATTTTTCACTGCTGCAATAAAGCTTGCCGCCTATCATTGTGTAGGTGCCGAAATGAGGGGGGTCTTCATTAACGGAATATATGCGGTTAGCCTCATAGTCTGTAAGGTCATCGCCTATAAGATCGGGGAACTGCTTGTCGATGCAGCTCTGTGACATAAAGGAAAGCGCCTTATCCATTACCTCATCGGTATTGCTGTACTTCATACCTTTGGCATAATACTCATAGTTCCAGATCCCGCGATCATGTCCTTCCCATGATGTAGCATTTTCGTCTTCCAGTGCAAACCAGAAGAAAGAGTAGTTCGGATTGTCATTCCTTTTAAGGTATTCATCCTGTTCTTCGACGGACATACTGTTGCGTTCTTCTTCGGTCAGACCACGCTCAAGTATCTCATCATTATTATAGGGCTGTGTAAAGTCCTCGTATGCGTTCAGCAGTGACTCTGCGGTGCTGCGGTATTCCTCTGCGCTGCTGTCATCAACAGCTCCTGTGCTTTCCTGTGACATTTCCTCGGAAACATTTGTGGGGAGCTCGTCTTCGCCGTTGCCGTCATGGAACTGCTGTACTACGTTGTAGCCTCCGAAGGAGCCTGCACCCAGTACAAGTGCGGCAGCTGCCGCTATGGAAGCGCTCCTCCACTTGGGACGCTTATAGCGCTCAACGCCTGTTACTTCGATTTTTCTGTCGAATTTCTCGTCTGTATTCATATCGGTATCGTTATTGTATTTTCTCTCGCTCATAGCGTAGATCCTCTCCTTTTCTTCATCAGTGAGTACGGGGAAGTCCTGAGCAAGGGAATCTATGGTCATATTATCGGTATTCTCAAAAAGATCGTCTTTCATATGAGATCCTCCTTACCTAGCCCTGCTTCACATAGCAGGGCTTTTAGTTTTTGTCTGGCGCGGCTGCTTCGTTTCTGAACTGCCGCAGCTGTCATGGAAATACTTTTTGCTATCTCTTTTGCTGTACGATTGTAAAAATACTGCTGTATTATAATAGTGGTATCGGGTTCGCCCAGCTCCTTTATCTTGCCGAGGAGAATGCGTGAGCGTTCAGCTTTTTCGGCATTTTCCTCTATCCTCTCATCCGAGCGTAACTCCTCAGTTGTATCGTCGTCTATATAAACGCTCCTGTTATTCTTATTGCTCAGCCTGCGGAAGGCGTCAATAGCGGTGTTTCTTGATACGGCAGCGATAAAACCTTTCAGGTCGCCTGAAAAATCGGTATTCGCGTCAAGCTGTTTGTAAAGCTTGAAGAACACATCGCTGACGCAGTCCTCGATATCCTCGCGGCTGCCGCAGTTTCTCAGTATATTGATAACAATGGCGTAAACATAGTTGCAGTATTTTTCAAAGACCACTCTGTGGCATTTCTGCACAGACTCAGCCATAAGCATACGCAGTTCCATGTCCGTCATCAGGAACTCCTCCTTTTTTGAATGCATTCAATAATATAATCGAACCGAATAAAAAAACAGACACATAATTCTATCATTTTTTTGGTAAAAATGCAAGTTCTTTGAAAAACAGAAAAAAATTATTGAAAAACAATAATTTTCTATTGACAAATGATATTTTATGTGATATACTATAGTCACAGTAAGAAATACGGCACAGGTCCGTAGGAAAGGAAACGTCTGTATGAGGACGATGAGTAAGGCTGCGGCGCTTCTGGGAACGCTGTTTATCCTGACCGGCTGCGGAAAGGGAATAAACTGCGACCTGCCGCCTGAGCCCATAAAATTCAACACAAAGACTTATGTTTCTCCAACTGACAAGGACGATACCTATCTGGAAATAGAGTACGATGGAAGAAAATTCCTCCCCTATGGCACCGTGGAAAGGTCCCTTAAAGGCGAAGATGTGGGGAAGTGTCTCGGATATGTGGTACAGGACGGCACGGAGGACAAAAACACAAGGATCTGCCTGCTCACTGCCACAGAGGATTATCTTGCAGAGATATTCATTGACGCCGGAATGCAGCAGCCTGTGTTTTTCAGAGCAGAGGACACCATAGGAAAGACGGCGGACACTCCGTCATATATAAAAAGCCTTGATTACGATATATGGCGCTGACCAAATAATATAAAGGAGCTTATTTTTATGTGGAACAAGGACAAATCACTTTTTCTATCCCGTATACTGACCGTTGTGGCAGCAGGTGTGGCAATATTCGTTGCATTCTTCATACCTACCCTGTCAGAGTGGTATCAGTACATGATGACCGTCGAGGCAGCAGGAATACTTGACAGGAGCTCGATGTTCATTCCCATGTGCATAACGCTGTATGTCTGCGACGCACTGGCACTGGCGGCACTGTGGAACCTGCATCTGCTTCTCGGAAACATCAGCAAGGATCAGGTGTTCATACCTAAGAATACCTCATGTCTCAGACGTATTTCGTGGATATGTATAGCAGTAGGCGTTGTGCTCATGATATTCGGGCTCTGGAGCTCCATATTCGCTTTTATAGGAATGGTAGCAATAATGTTCGGGCTTATCATGAGGGTGCTGAAGAATGTCTTTGAAAAGGCAGTAGAGATAAAGTCGGAAAACGACTTTACTATATAACAGGAGGTGCTTTCCATGCCGATAGTAGTAAATCTTGATGTAATGATGGCAAAGCGGAAGATATCCTCTCAGGAGCTTGCCGAAAGGGTGGGCATAACCACTGCAAACCTGTCGATACTGAAAACGGGAAAGGCAAAGGCGGTAAGATTTTCCACTCTCGAAAAGATATGCGATGAGCTTGACTGCCAGCCGGGGGATATACTGGAGTTCAAGCGTGAATAGGGGGGAGGATATGAAGATACTAAAAAGGATAGCGCTGGTACTGGGAGCATTCGGGATAATATGCGCGGGGTTTCTGATAGCAGGATTATTCCGGTATACGAGGGGAGTTCCGAGGATAACTCCAAAGAATGACCTCACTTTCAGTGCAGGTACTGTGATAGAATTACATGATATAGCTGATATAGAAAAATATGATACCGCAGGGATATGTGACGCTTACTGGGATGACGGTTCCGTGGACGGACTGGTCATAATCAATGAGGGAAGTTCAATAAGAACAGGGAGCCGCAAAGGTGAGCTTAACCTGATAGTCGATGCCCGCGGATACAGCGAAGCAAGATCGGAAACAATAAAAGTAAAGATGGTCTGAAATAGGGGAGTACAGGAAATCCCCGTCACATCGGCATACAGTCAATATACTGTATTCAGATATGTATAATATGCTTTAAGAGGAGGCGGTACTATGAAAAAAGCAGCTAAGATCAGCAAAAGAGAGCTGAAGCTTACATACAGCATCGACATTGCCCTCTGCGTCATGAACTTCCTTGTTTGCTCTGTGCTCTGCGCAGGGGGAAGCGAATGGCTCAATGCAGCAGGAGTAATTGCTCTTATAACTGCCCTGATACCCATTGTATCCAAACGGTTCTACTACAAGGACGAATACACAGCAAGAGCAGCCGACACGGTCATGACAGTTTACAGAGTGCTGCTTTCGGCACTGCTGCTCTATGGCATAGACTTTTTCCTCATAGCTTAAAAGGAGAGATAAGAATGAAAAAGGGAACAACACGCGGCATACACACATTTCTAAAAGTACTTGCAGGTACTGTCACAGCAGGCTCGGTCCTGTTTTCGGGAGCAGTTGCCCTGCGGCAGTACAGACTCAACTACCGCATAACTCTCAGCGATGAGAACCTTGCCCACATAGAGCAGGTATTTGATATCAGCTCGGCTGATGAGTTCAGATACTTCAGCTACAGCGGCAGAGACAGTGAAAAGGGCGAGACAGTGGAGCTTGAGACCGACGATTACGAAAGGTTCATCTCCGAGAACGTCAACACTTCTCTGGAACTCCGCCCCACAAACGACGGCAAATTGCACTACGATTACAGCGACGGCAGGGGTGAGATAGAAGTGATCAGCCTTGCAAGCGGAAGTTATTGCATAAAGCTTCATGAGACAGTATAAAGGAGGATACCATAATGGATAATAACAATAATATTTACGGACAGTATCCCGGAACACCCTATCCCATGCCCTATGAACCGCCTCAGCCTGTGGCAAAGGTGAAGGAAAAGCCCGAATACTCAAAGGCGGAGCTGGTACTTTCGGCATTTGTGTTTATCGCAGCATTCTTTTTCGTCAGATTTGTCATTTTTCACGCCACAGGCTTCATCACCACGGGACTTTTCATAGCTGTCATTACCGCGGCAATAATATACATGAAGAAAAGGGAATGCTCGTTCTCGGGCTACAACAAGCTTCTGACCGTGGTATTTTACTTATTTACCGCAGTATTCTCCATAACCGCCAACAACTTCATAAAAACTCTTGACGTGCTCTTCCTTTTCTGCGGTATAGCCTATCTGGTGTACTCAGTGGGAGCGGACAACAAGGGCGTGGAGCGCTACCTGCCCTTTGCACTTACAAAGGCTGTATTCGGTCACCCGTTCTCGGGCTTCACCAAGCAGACCGACATCGCTCAGGACTCACTCTCGGACTCAAAGACAGCCACAAACATCAAGTATATCGTTATAGGACTCCTTATAACTATTCCCCTTACATTGGTAGTTGCAGGACTTCTCATGTCCGCAGATGACGGTGTTGAGAAAATGCTCACGGGTGTCGTCAACAGGATCTTCAGCGAGGAGATATGGAACGTCTTTATACAGCTGGCACTGGCTCTGCCTTTTTCGCTGTATCTTTTCGGTATGTTTTATACCAATACCCACCGCAAGGACATAAAGGAGCTTGACCCCAATGTCTGCAAATTCAAGATATACAATATGCGCTTTGTAAGCAACCTTGTGGTATATACCGCAGTAACTCCTATATGTATACTCTATGTACTGTTCTTCATTTCGCAGGCTAACTACTTCCTCTCAGCCTTTTCGGGCAGCCTTCCCGAGGGCTTTACCTATGCGGACTACGCAAGACGGGGCTTTTTTGAGCTCTTTACAGTAGCCCTCATCGATCTTGGCGTTCTCTGCTTCATGAGCCTGCACTCAAAAAAGGCAGGCAGGGAAAAGCCATTTGCGCTGAAGTTTTACAGCATTGTCATCAGCGTATTCACCATTGTTCTCATTGCAACAGCCATGAGCAAGATGGTAATGTACATCAATGCTTATGGACTCACAGTTCTGAGAGTTTACACAAGCTGGTTCATGGTGCTTCTGGCACTGGTATTCGTCATGGTGATAATAAAGCAGTTCCGCTATGATATGAAGTTTGCGAAGCATCTGTGCGTTATCTTCACCCTCATGTTCGGACTCCTCTGCTTCTCACGACCCGAAGCAATTATAGCAAAGTACAACATAGAGATGTACCGCTCGGGACAGCTTGAGGAGCTTGATACCGATGCCATTCTGCATATGTCCGATGACGGTCTCCTTGTGGCGCTTGAGGAGGACGAGGTGACAGCCGACGAGGTAAACGAAGTGAAATACAGACTCTATCAGCGCGACAGCTATGGAAAATACAATATCTCCGCAATGATAGTTGACAGCATGACCGAATAAGATACAGCTTTGAAAAAAGACCCGTAAGCAGGATAAACCTGTTCACGGGTCTTAATTTTTGTTCTGAGGCAAAATAAAAATCTCCCCATGAAAGATCACAGCGGAGATAAGGATTTCCGATCCATAGGCATGAGTTTCTATGTCCTCGGAGCTTGGTATGATGTTATCTTAGAATAAAAACGCAGTTTTCAGCGAGAATTTTCCAATCACGGAGACTCCTTTTGTACGGTGGGATAATATCCGACCTGTGTGGATAAAGGAGTCTCCGCAGGGGACAAAAGCCCATTTAAGCGGAGATATCCATGACGAAGTCATGGATAGTTGCCTGTTTACAGACGGAACAGGACTAACTCTTATCATAACTTATTATGAGCAGAAAATCAACAATTTAGCGTGAAATGTTATTTTTTTGCGTGAAATGTACATTTTTATTCATAGTTTATTAACAATATAAGCAGAAATAAATGCCTTGCGGCACTTATCTCAATATGCGATCATAATGTCTGCTGTGAAGATACTCTTTTCCCATTTAAAGGAGAGGATACCGTCCAGCTGTTTAACGGCTTCGCGGACGCTGCTTACGCCGATGCCGTGGCCGTAGCCCTCTTTCTTTGTGGTAAGATTGTCCGCATCGACCTCGTCCGAGGGGTTCATAACGCAGATCCTCAGCTTCTTGTTATTCTGTATTATGGAAATATAGACGTATTTGTCCTCAGTCTGAGAGCGCTGAGTGCCCTCAATGGCGTTATCGAGGAGGTTGGCGATTATCCTGCACAGGAGGAGCTCATCGGTGTCCATCTGGTCGGTGACCATGACCTTGCAGGAGAACGGGATGCCCTCTTTAAGGGACTTTGCCCATTTCATATTTACGATAGCATCAACTGTGGAAATGCCTGTATAGCAGACTCCGCTGGCGTCGTTGACCTTTGAGTAGAGCCTGTCAAGGTGAATAACAGCTTCGGGACCCGAGCCCTGCCTGAACATTCTCTTTGCTGCCGCCAGCTGGTTACTGATATCGTGCTTGAGCTGGCGTATCTCGGTATACTTGTTTTCGATGAGCCTGTAATTCTCCTCCTCCGACTGGAGCCTCTGCTCCATCAGCTGGAGCTTTAAGGTGTTGGAATAGGTATCAAAAAAGTCGAAAACGAATATATTCAGCAGGAAAATACCTGCCACAGACAGCAGATAAACAACTGTCCTTCTGGGCGATACCGTGCTGGAAACGAATATGCCGTTGAGGACTATCAGGCTCAGCAGGGGGACGAAGATAATGAGCAGCCAGTTCTTGAACGGCATCTCCCTCTGCTTGGGGCGGAGATATTCCGCGATATATATGCTTATCCAGAAGCAGAACAGCTTTGAGCAAGCCATTCCTATGTATCTTCCCATGCCTGAATTAAGCTGAGATTCGGGAGTTCCCAGATTCATCAGCGTCAGTGCTCCCATAGGGATTATCTCCGAGGCGAGTATGACGACTATGAACATAAGGCAGTAGAAGATGATACTTCGTATCTTACTTTCAAACATTATCACGGATATTATCATCATTGACGCGAATACCAGTACCAGTTTCAGCCACGGATTGGCATCGGCAAGAGTGACCGACACTAAAACGCCGAACATTCCCACGGCGGGGATGACAAGGAACTTAGGCGTATACCTGTACTGCTCCTTCATTATCTGATACAGATAAAATATAACTATACACGCCTCAAAGACGCAATTGACCGTTTCGATTATGTTTTCGGAAGTAAACATTTCAGCTCCACCTGCTCCTGCTGTAGTCCATAAAGCACTGCTTGATATTTTTGATATGGTTTCTGCTTGCAAAAAGAGTGTCACCGTTGGTGAGGATGACCTGATTTTTGCGGATATAGTCGATATTAGCGATGTTGGCGAGGGTGCTTTTGTCAAGACGGGCAAAAAGCAGGTCAGACAGCTGGGCTTCGAGCTCCGACAGGGTACCCTTTGTAAAGTAGTCCCCGTTTTTTGTATGTATCAGGAGCTTATGGGAAAAGACCTCGATATAAAGTATATCATCGGTAGGTATCTTTTCATCCTTTCCGCCGTCGGAGGCTATGATATACCGCGTATTGCGGTAATACTCCCTTACGGCGTCGTCGAGCTGTTTCATATAGATAGAGTGAGGCTGATTTTTCAGGATATACCTGAAGGCTCTTACCGCATAGCCCTGACAGGCGAATTTCTCATAGCTTGTCAGGAATATGATAATAACCTTTTCGTCTATTTTTCGGATAAATTCAGCGGTCTCGAGTCCGTTCAGTCCGGGCATTTCGATATCGAGGATTATAATAGCGTACTTATCCTCGCAGAAATCCGCAAGCAGTTCTCTGCCTGTTTTGAATTCGTCGAAAGAGAATTCGTTGTCATAAGACTGAAGGGAAGAAAGGTCCTCTTCTATTTTTGTTAAAAATCTTTCCTCATCATCGCATATGGCGATCTTCAATATGATATCCCCCTTGAAAGAACAGCGGCGATGTGTAAAAATTCTGACTAATCAACGCAGAACTGACAACTCCGCGAAAAACATATAACGGATTAATTATACTATAAAAAATATATTTTGTCAATTGTTTAGAGCCTGATTTTAGGTTGAAAATGAATAATTCGTGAACAAAACAGTGCATTTCACGCACAAAAATTACACTTGGCGCATTTCACTTGAAATTTATAACGTTTTTGCGCTATAATCTTATTTAGTTATGTTATAAAATTATTCTGCTTTCATAGCAGGGGGACTAACTTAATTCTCGCGGTATGGGGATACCGCAAAACAATTTTACAAGGATGTACAGGAGAAATAACAATGAAATGCAGCATAATAGTATCATATTGCCGCTCTGTTGAGAGGGCGGTAAGGTTGTACCACTCACTGGAAAACCAGGACTTTCCACATGATGAGTATGAGATCATTTTCGTAAACTATGGCGAGATCGACGGACTTTCCGAGTATATCGCCGACCATCCCTCAAGAGTAAGGGTGCGCTGTTTTACTGTTTCAGGCGCAAGGGTAAGTCAGGCTAAAAATCAGGGCATCAGACGCGCTTCGGGAGAGCTTCTCATCTTCCTCAACGGCGACGAGATAGCCACAAGGAGCTTCGTCTCGGGGCACTATGACGCCTACAAGAAGCACGGCAAGCCTGTTATGCAGTTCGGTCTTACCAAGCAGGTATTCGAGGATAATGACGAGGTTTTCTTTGAGAACCGCGAAATACTCAGAAACGGCATCCGTTACTGGCTCACTGAGCCCGAGACATATGGTCTCGACAAGCACAAGAGCTATTACTACATCAAGGATATCCGCCTGAAAATGCTTGAGCCCTATCGCTATGACTTCGATAAGGTAAAGTATAAGATGATATTCACTCAGACCTCAAACCTCTCTATACCCATGGATTGTATCAGAAAATTCGGCGGCATTGACGAGAGCTTCCGCGGACAAGAGATAGAGGACTGGGAATTCGGATACCGTATGATGAAAAACGGCGTAGATATCGTTTATAATCCGCAGGTAGCTGTTCTACATCTCTATGAAAAGGAGAAGTATGACAGCAAGCGTTACAGCGAGTGGAAGAGCAATCTTGACATAATGCTCCGTAAATATAACGACAGCTTCCTTGACGAGCTGGAGGAGTTCAAGAGCTTCTTCGACCCGGTACGCAGGGAGCGTATCCGCAAGGCAGAGCCCGGCAAAAACATCTGGATCGAGGTATATAAGCACCTTGAGCGCTCGGCAAGAAAGCCTTCATTTGCTTGATATCCGCTTATGCTGCGCCTTGTCCCTTCCCTGTAACAAGGGGCAGCACTATATTGATAAAAGGCTTGGGGAAATATCCTTGGGCTTTGATATTCCTTCCGAAAGCTTCGCATTTTTGCGGAGCTTTTTGTTTTTATGTGCGGTTTTTTGATTATAGAAATCGGAATTTCGAGCTGAGCCAGCTCGACCGCTTGCCACGTTGTCGCTCGTAAACTCGCTTAATAATATCAAAAATGGTATTTGTACATCGCTTACAGCGCAATAAGTACGCCGAGCCTATGTAAGGGATTCCAAAGGGACTGTGTTCCTTTGGCGGAGTCCAGAGGCAGCGCCTCTGGTCGTCGCTTTTAGCTTTTAAGGCGACGAAATAAAACAAAGCGCTCCGCAAGGGTGAATTTCAAAAACAGTCCGGTGGACTGTTTTTGAAAGAGGGACGCCCTGCAAGTGAGGGCGTCCCTTGATTGAGCGGATGATAGTCACCACTATAATACGAATTTTTCGGGACGCCGAGGGCGGCGTCCCCTACACATATAAATTTCGATTTATCTTTATATAACGGGCAGGGATATCACAAAGGACGCGCCGCCCAGAGGGCTGTCCTCGGCGGTTAGTGTGCCGTGATGCAGGTCGGTTATCTCCTTGGCTATGGCGAGTCCCAGACCAAAGTGGGAGCGGTCCTCACGGGAGCGGTCGGCGCGGTAAAAGCGCTCGAAGATGTGCTCCTTGTCCTCGTCGGAGATACCGCCGCCGCTGTCTGATATCCTTATCCTGTGCCATGAGCGGTCTGCGGTGTAGGCAATATCGATCTTTCCGCCCTCGGGAGTATAGCTTACAGCGTTGCTGAGAATGACGGATACGACCTGCTTTATGCGCTCGCTGTCCACATCTGCCTTGGGGACGTTCTCATCGGGCAGGCTTATATTCATGGTGATATTCTTCTCCTTGGCAGGTGCGATAAAGGCTTCATAGCAGTCCAGCACCAGCGTATCCAGCTCTGTGGGAGCAGTTCTCGGTGCGAAGCTGCCGTTGTCCGACCTTGCAAGTGTGAGCAGGTCCTCGGTGAGGAGAGTGAGCCGCTTGCCCTCCTTGCGGGCAATATCCGCGAACTCCTTCTGCTGAGCTCCCTCGGAGCTGTCCATGGCGTCAAGTGCGGATATGATGGTGTTGACGGGGTTGCGTATCTCGTGGGAAGCCGCCGCGATGAAATGCGCCTGCTGTTCGTGGTTCTTCTTTATTGGCAGCAGCAGCCTTCTGGTGAACAGGAATGCGAACAGGAACAGTGCTGCTGTGGTAAGCAGTATTATTATAATGAAGTTGCGGAGCAGCGAGCGGAACTGCTCATTTTCTGCGTCAAGGGAGTCCGCCGCGTAGAGCTCCGTGTAGCCCTTTTCGCCGCTGATACAGATGATGCCCACATAGTATTCCCTGCCGTCCCTTTTGTAGGTCATTTCCTTGTGGCTGACAGAGCCTGTATAGCGGAGCTGCCTTATCTCATCGGCAAAGTGCTCACGAATGTCATTGATGAGGCTTTCGTTTTCCTCATTGGCAGTAAGGGCGGTGAACCGTGTGGGCTTTTCGTTGTCATAGATGAAAAAGCTGTAGTTGTAGTTGCTTCTCACCGAGCTGAGCCAGCTCTGGGTGATAACGTGCCTGTCCGACAGCGAAGCGCTGAATGACGCCATATCCGTGCGGAAGCTCATGAAGCTGTTCTCGCGGATATTCTGCCTGCTCAGATACAGATACAGTCCCGACATTATTACGATGACCAGTGTACACACCGCCGTGAACAGCAGAGTCAGCCTTATATGTACCTTTCTGAACATGGTCAGCCCTCCGTGGAAAGGCGGTAGCCTATGCCGTGAACGGTCTTGATGGCAAGGCTGCTGCCCACCTTTCTGAGCCTTCTGCGGACAAAGTAGATGTAGTTGTCAAGGTTGCCGCCCTCTATCTCATAGTCTGCGCCCCATATCCTTGAGAGTATGGTGGAGCGTGAGAGGGTCTGGTCGGGATTTCGCAGGAAGAGCTCCATGAGCTCGCCCTCCTTGTTGGAGAGTGTGCAGCTGTCGCTGGGACCCGTCAGCACCTTTTCCTCCGCGGAGTATTCAACGTCGCCTGCTTTCAGCCTGCTCAGGCTCTCTATGCCCGAGTGTCTGCGGAGACGGCAGCGTATCCTCGCCATCAGCTCCCCGAACTCATATGGCTTTACGATGTAGTCATCTGCGCCGCTGTCAAGTCCCGATATCCTGTCGCTGAGCTCTCCGAGAGCGGTGAGCATGATAACGGGAGTGGTATTGCCGCCCCTTCGCATTTCGCTGAGGATAGTGAGACCGTCCTTGTGGGGGAGCATACAGTCCAGCAGCACAAGGTCATAGGCATTGCTGCTGAGGTAGTAGTCCGCGTCGGCACCGTCAAAACATATATCAGAGGAGTAGCCCTCCTTTTCAAGTCTGAACTGAAGGAGCGTACACTGCTCCCTGTCGTCCTCTATAATAAGTATACGCATAAAAACTGTCCTTTCGGTTTTCTTATGACTATTATATCACATTGATGCTCAATTGGAAAGAATTAGAGAAAAATTAGAGATTTTTTAGAGGAGATTTAGAGATTGATGTGATATTATATTATCATAGAACAAGGAGGTAACTCAACATGAAAAAGATAATGAAGATAACAGCATTCATAGCAGCCCTTGTCATGTCGGCTTCCGCAGTGTCATGCAGCAGCAGTAAGCCTGCCGAGATAAAGCAGCTCTCAGCAAAGGGCGGATACGCCGAGAAGAAGCTGGAATTTGCATACGGGGATCTGGGACCTGCTTCCGAATTTACCGATATAGGCGGAAAGGTGGGAGCTGTGCTTCCCTTTACCGATGAGCTCTGCTACATCTCCAAGGACGGCACAAGGATATTCAGGGACGTGCTTTCCGACCTTGATGAGGTCAACAATGATGACATTGCCACGATATTTGCCGCATCTGAGTACGGATATCTGTACTGGAAAATGAACAGAAATGTATGGGTGCTTTCATCTGACGGCACTGAAAATCAGGTAAGCGGTCTCGAAAATATCATGTATGCGGAGTTCTCTGAGGACGGCAGGCTTTTTGCCTGTAACTCTAATGGAGACATCCTTGAGGTGGATATAAGCACAGGCGATACCAAGAAGGTCACCGGCGGAAACGGAATATTCTCCGCCTTTGATATCATTGGCAGCAATATTATCTACATCGATGATGACGGTGCCCATTTCTATGACATTGACAGCGGCAGGGAGACAGAGGTGCCTGCTGCTCTGAAGGATTTCCTCGGCAGCTACAGACACGAAAGGCTGACCAGCGGCATAGCTGTGGATATATGCCGCGGAAATGATGATGATATATACATCGGCTGCCCTGACGGTCTCTACCGTTATGTAATGGGCGGCAATATCATCGAGCAGCTCATAGACGGATTTGTGAGCCGCTTCGGAGACCCCTCCGACGAGATGATCTCGCTGTACTGCGGAGAGGACGGAACGCTCTATGCTGCATTTGTCAGCGGAGTTTACAGCTACCGCTTCGATCCCGAGCTTGAGACCGCAGCCGCTTCGGAGCTGAAGGTCTACACCCTTGAGAAGAACAATACCGTCTCAAAGCTCATAAGCGGCTTTGCCTCCGAAAACAGAGGAGTCAAGGTGGATCTTCAGGTGGGTATGAAGGAGGGCATGACCTACAGCGACGCTATGAAGGAGCTCACTACCCAGATACTCTCAGGAAATGCTCCCGACTTGATGATACTGGACGGTCTGGACATAGAGAACCTCATTGACAAGAATATGCTGATCGATCTGTCTGAGAACAGCGAAAAATGGCTCCCCGAGAATGATCTGCTCAGCAATGTGGTCAACTGGAACGACCATGACGGAAAGCTTTGCAGCGTGGCGTGCAGGTTCAGACTTCCTGCCGTGGGTGCAGAGGAGGACGAGCTGAAAAAGATCAGCAGCTATGCGGACATTGCCGACCTCTGCGAGGAATACAGGGAGAAGTACGATCCTAAGGAAACATTTATGGGCTATTATGACGTAAACGACTCCGTAAGGATAGGGCTTATTTATGAGTGGAACAGGCTTTTCGGCAGCTCTCCCGACAAGGAGGCTCTGACGGAATTCTTTGACAGCTGCAAGCGCATACATGATGCTGAATATGCCGGTAACGCCGAGGGATCCACCTACTGGAGCCCCGATGTGACCTCCGAAAATGCTTTCAGCGCAAGATTCTGGGGTGCTCTGGGCTATAAGATCATAGCTACGGGAGCCGTAAACGACATAAGCAGGGATATGAGCTTGCTTACCTCTGTTGATGAATCCGTGCTGGGCAAAAAGCTGTCATACAGACTGGGTATAAGCGAGGACAGCCGCAGCTTCCTGCCTGTCTGCAATATCGGCATAACGCAGTCCGCAAAGAACGCCGACGACGCATACAGATTCCTTGCCTATGCACTCAAAGATAAGACTCAGGAAAACGGCAACGATTATGACGGCTTCCCCGTAAATGTAAAGGCGCTGAAAAAGATATATTCCAGAAATGTAAACGATGAATATGATTATACCACATCTCTGGACGTTTACGGCGATGACGGAAAGGTGAAAGACACTGTCGAGCTTGATATAAGGAGCATGGACAATGCAGAGGTCAAGGAGTTCGACGACTATATAAAGAGCCTCGATGAGCCTGTGTACATTGAGTATGCGGTCAGAGAGATAGCAGAATCCGCAGGTGAAAAGTGCCTCAGCGGCACGGAAACTGCGGAGCAGGCTGCCGAGGAGACCATGAAGCAGCTTGAACTCAGAATGAAAGAATAGTTATGATAAACAGATATGCTATAAAGAGAAAATATCGTTACCTGCCATTCCTGCTGCCAAGTGTGGCAGGAGTGGCTGTGTTCACATTCCTGCCCTTTGTCGATTCTGTCCGCAGGTCATTCTGCACCGCGGTAACGGGCGATCTTGTCGGGGTAAACAATTATAAAGCAGTGTTCGTCAATGAAGCCTTCGGACTGGCTGTGAAGAACACGGCAGTCTTTACGGCGGTTTGCATACCGCTGCTCATAGGGATATCATTCTTCATAGCCTACGGGCTCAGCCGCGTGAAGCACATAAGGCTCATAAAGTCGGTGCTGCTGTTTCCCATGGCAGTACCAACGGCGGCACTGGTGCTCATCTGGCAGATACTTTTCGGGGACGCAGGCTGGATAAACCACATCATCACCTCCCACGGTCACGGAGCGGTCAGCTTCCTCGGCTCATCAAAGGCTTTCTGGGTGCTGGTGGGGAGCTATATCTGGAAAAACCTCGGGTACACGGTGCTGCTGTGGCTGACGGGCATAATGGGCGTTTCCACCTCTGTCATCGACGCGGCAAGGGTGGACGGCGCAAACGAGAGACAGGTTCTGTTCCGCATAATACTGCCAGAGCTGAAGCCTGCGCTCTACACCATAACCATAATCTCGTTCCTGAACTCATTCAAGGTGTTCAGGGAAGCCTACCTTGTGGCAGGCGCATACCCCCACAAGAGCATTTATCTGCTCCAGCACCTGTTCAACAACTGGTTCGTGAATATGGACCTTGACAAGATGGCAGCTGCGGCTGTGGTGGTATTCTCGGTCATTTTTGCAGCGGCGGTGCTGCTGCAAAGGGTATGGGACAGAAAGGAGGTCTGACCATGAGAAAAAAGGCGGCAGGACTGCCGCTGTACATCGTAATGGCGGTCCTCTGTACGGCAGTGCTCTTTCCCGTCATACTTGCGGTTATACTGCCATTTCAGGCGCACACCGAGCTGAAGGACACCCTTTCGCCCCTTGTGAACTTCACAGGAAAGTACGCCCGTATCGACCTGCTGCCGCAGTATCCCTCAGCGGAGAATTTCAAGGAGCTTCTGGTCTATTCTCCCGAGTTTTACAGAGTGTTCTGGAATTCCCTCCTCATGGTGGGGGGGGCATACTCTTTTTCCAGACCCTTGTGGCAGTGCCTGCGGCGTGGGCGTTTGCAAGGGCTGAATTCAAGGGCAGGCGGCTTCTTTTCAATGTCTATGTAATATTCATGCTCATGCCATTTCAGGTCACCATGCTGTCCCAGTATCTGGTGCTGGACGGCATGGGACTTATGAACAGGCGGCTGGCGGTGATACTTCCTGCGGTGTTCTCAGCCTTTCCCGTATTTCTCATATACAGAGGTTTTGCGGACATTCCCCGTGACGTTGCGGACTCCGCAAGGATAGACGGTGCAAACGAGTGGCAGGTGCTGAGGTACATCGGACTTCCGCTGGGAAAGTCGGGCATACTTGCCTGCGTGGTCATAAGCTTTCTGGACCTGTGGAACATGGTGGAGCAGCCCCTGACCTTTCTCAGGGACAAGGCTCTGTATCCTCTGTCACTGTATCTCCCCACGCTGGGAGCTGACAGGGGAGAGCTGCTGCTGGCGTCAGCGGCGGTGACGCTGATACCTGCGGTATTTGTATTCGTAATAGGACAGGAGGAGCTTGAGCGCGGCATAATCGCTTCGGCGCTGAAGGAGTAGATATGAAAGAAAACATGAAAAGCAGAGCTGTGAAGCTCTTTGGGATATTTCTGGGAGCTATGCTCATCATGACCATAGTTTCCCGCATGATCGTCACGCAGAAAATGCCCGTGGTAACTACCACAGGCATAAAAAGTGAAAGCATCGCTCACAGAGTCGAGGTGGGAGGTACTATCGAAGCCGAAAAGCAGACCCCCGTATTCATTGCCGAGGGGCTGAGAGTTTCGGAAGTCTATGTGAAGCAGGGCTCAAGAATAGGCAAAGGAGCTCATCTCCTGCGCCTTGACGAGGACTACCTTGCCTCCGTGACGGCAGATGCCGAGAAGGAGCTGGAGGAGTTCATGGAAAAGGGCGACGCCTATGCCGACGGCGACAGGACTCCCGTATTTACGGAGTCGGGGCTCCGCGTGTCGCAGGTTTGCGTGAAAAAGGGCGACAGCGTATATGCAGGTCAGCCTCTTATCCGCCTCGATACGGACTATCTCTATCGGAAGATAAGCGACATGGAGGGTGAGCTGGACTCACAGAGACTCACCCGTGACGGTATGTACGAGGCTGAGGACAGCCGCTCCGCAGATGCGCTCTCAAAACAGATAGACGAGAAGCAGCGCGAGCTGGACCGCTATAACAGCATATGGGATAACGGCGGCACCGTTTACAGCTCCTGCGGCGGAGTGGTGACGGATATACTCATCAAGGCGGGGGACATCACTATGGAGCAGGCTGTGGCTCTCGTAAGCAGCTCTCCCGAGCTCAGCGGCGAGGCGGAGCGGCTCCGTCGCAGGATAGATGCACTTAAAAAGGCAGCCGAGCACATGGGCTACATAAACAGTCCCGCAGGAGGGATAATCACCGAGGCGGCTCTCCGCGCAGGAGACCTGACCGCTGACGGAGCAGCCTTCATCATCTCAGACGAGAGTTCGGGAAAGGTGTTCACGGGAATAGTTCCCGATGAGGAGGTGGAGTACCTCAAGGTGGGGGGACAAGGTGAGCATCTCCGCAGGCGGCAATGCAAGGGCGAAGGATCAGAAGATAAGTCTCATGACCCGAAAGGGCGGCGACGGATGCAGGATAGAGGTGCCTGTGGAGAGCGACGATATAAAGCTTGGCGACATGGCAGAGCTGGTGACCACAAAGCTTTCCGACGAGCGGTACGACTGCCTGCCCTTTGAAACTGTCACCGCAGAGGGGGACAAGGGAAAGGTCTTCTACATCACCGAGAGCGAGGGCTTCCTCGGAAAGGAGTACACCGTACACAGCGCAAGCTGCAGGATCAAGGAGGAGACGGGAAATATGTACGCCCTCACCGATCTGGGGCTCACTCCCGAGACTCTCATAGTCAGGACAAGCTCCAAAAAGCTTGCCGAGGGTATGAAGGTAAGACCCGAATAAAATAAAATGCCCCTTTAAGCAGTTATGGCGTTTACCATAGCTCCTTAAAGGGGCATTGATATTGATGATATTGTTCAAGGGAAAACCTGACTGTATCAGGTCGTCAATGATGAAGCATTTACAGGAGCTTTACTGGAATACAACGCCCCAGCCAGCGCTGACCTTTCGGTACAGCCGCATTTTTTCCTTTTTCTTCATGCTCTTGAGCAGATAGAGTGCTCCGAAAGCAACGAGGAGTGTAGCAAAAGCTCCCACGATGATACCTACTACGCCCTTTATGAGGAACAGAGCAAGTACCCAGATGATGATAGCTGCAATAAGGATTATGGGAAGGCAGAATGAAGTGAAGTTCTTATTCTTGACCTTTATGTAGTGCTGTATGTCTCTGAGACTGAAGCACTCATAGTTACGGGCAATGAAGTTATCAGGCTGAGCCCATTTGCAGAACGCAGCGAGGTTTTCAAACTTTGCCGTATAATCCTGATAATCGTGGAATTTCTCGTTATACCTTGTGACGCGGTAATAAACTATAACAGCCTGTCCCTGCTGCTCGGCGTCCATAACGTGTATGATAGTGCCGACGTCAGCCTGACCCTTCATAGCCTTTGTCACAAGGAACTTTCGGTCTATCGCTTCATCAATATTGAGCAAGTAATTCATAGCTATCCCTTTCCTTAACACGAAATTTAACTGTGCATCTGAGAATATATAAACAGGTCAGTAACTTTACTGTAAAAGATCCGAACTATAATCATATAAAATTATTATAGCACAAAACTAAAGAAAATGCAATACTAAAAATAGTTTCTTAGTTTTCAGATGTAAAAGCCGCGTATCTAAGCCTTGCATGAACTTCCGATGGGCGGCTCTGCAAACCTTGAAATGTCATATTTATGACATATGCCTCAAGGCAGGCGTCACATCTTTTTCTTGAAGTTCAGGTTAGCTTTAGCGACCTTTTTTCTGTCCTTAGCCTGTTTGAGCATATCTTCCTTTGACATACTGTCGCCTGTTTCAACGTCATCGTCGTCACCAAGGAAGTTATTAAGACGCTTCTTGAAAGCGCTCTCGCCTGAGGGCTTGGAAGTAAGGGTAACGCTTACGCTCTGCTGGGGCTGCTGCTGATACATGCTGCCGCCGTGGAGCGATTGACCTGTATAACCCTGTCTGTATGGGGCTGCATTCATATTCTGCTGATACATTGAGTTCTGCATTCCGCCGCCGTAGGGTGCAGGCTGAGGGAAGCCCTGCTGAGGATAACCCTGCTGAGGGAAGCCCTGCTGCTGAGGATAGCCCTGCTGAGGGAAGCCCTGCTGCTGAGGGTAACCATGCTGCTGAGGATAGCCCTGCTGAGGGAAGCCCTGCTGCTGAGGGTAACCATGCTGCTGAGGATAGCCCTGCTGCTGGGGGAAGCCCTGCTGCTGGGGATAGCCCTGCTGTGCGTATACATTGGGGAATCCGCTTGCGCCCATCTGCTGAGCCTCCTCGGGATGCTCATAGAGCGAGTTGAGGGAATCGACCTTGTTGTCAGCCTCACCGTTATTGAAGGGGTTGGTCGAGTCAACGTCGAAACCGCTTGCGAATTCTGCGGGAGCTCCCAGCTGTTCGGGAGTCTCATCATAGCCGCTGAGGAAGTCGGAAACTGCCGAAGCAGGAGCCAGACTTGCAGCGGTAGCTGTTTCATCGGGAGAGAGAACTACCTGACAGCTGCCGTTGTCAACGCTTGCATTGACAAGGAGAGCGATAGCCTCGTCCTCGGGCTTGAAGTAGCTGTAATCGTCAAGAGAGATGACTATAAGCTGCTTGGCGATAACGTGTTTAGCTGTGATAGCGGACATTACCGCGATCCTTTCGGCGGGGACCTCATTTACCGTACCCTCGTTGATGGATACAGAGGAGACACCTGAGTAAATATCGCCCGAATCGGCGACTATAAGGCAGAGGCAAGCGTCATAGTTTGTGAGCTCGGGTCTGCTGTGTTTCAAAGTTTCCGCGAAATTCTTGGCTGTGTTGTAGAGAGAACCTATTTCCATAACAAACACCACTTTTCTTAATTTATTAAACGCGACCTGCGCGTTCGGTATCAGACTTTCTTTTCAAGCATGGCTGCTTTTCTGTCAGCAGCAGCTTTTTTGTTTTCGGCGACCCTTTTGTTTATAAGGTCTATCCTGTCCTTCAGGAGATTCTCGTTGTAGATACAGGAGAGTGAGATATCGTCCTCTGTACCGAAGCGTGATCTCTTTGTGAGATTGTTCTTGATGATCTCCTTGAAGGTATCGAGGTTCACAAGCTGACTTGTGATTATTGTATGATAGTCGAGGAAGTCATGCTCGCTGCCGAAGGAGGCATAAAGACCGTCGGTTGAGCCGTACATGGCGATGAGCTTTCTGTTGGGCGCATAGAAGCTGCTGAACATGGAAGCTGCATTTGAGTTGCAGACAGAGGCTGTAACGTTAGCGGGGGCGGATTCGTTATACTCCATAGGCATAACAGCCCTTCCGTCCTCAAAAATAGCTACAAAGCTTCCGTCGCCTATCTGTACGCCGAAGGTGTAGTTATCTCCTGTGATACCTGCAACGAGGGTAGAGCCGTAATAGGACTCAGGCGGTATCGCCTCGAACTCCTCGGGGGTGAACTTACTCTTTTCCTCATCGGTAACGGGATTTTCAGCCAGATGCTTTTCGACCTTCATATTCCAGTTTGAGATTATCTGCTTTTCGATATTTTTGATTATGAGTTTGTGGTTGGTGGGAAGGTTTGCTTCAAGCGCCTCGCGGTCCTCATAGAACCTGTCGATAGCCTCGATAGTAGCCTCAACGGCGAACTTGGAACCGAGGTGGCTCCTGAAGTGCTTTTTGCTTCCGTGGCCGTCGGCAACTACAGCGACAGCGTAGTGGTCGCCCACCTTGAAAGCGGAGCTGTCCTGACAAACCAGATTGGTCTTTTCATGGCTTGCGCCCATGACCGAATGGCTGAAGCCGTTAAACATTATCATTCAGTCCTCCTAACGAAATATTGCGATATTACCAGCCTGTATCGAAGGGGACGTCATCTCCGTCGGTCTGGGTGCTTACCAGCTCCTGTATCTGCTGACCGAGGAGCTTCTGTTTAGCTGCGAATACATCCTCCTCGCCAAGCTCGTGGTTGGTGTCGTCGGAGAGAGTCATACTCTTGCTTCCGATCTGTGAAGACGCAACAGCGATTATCTTTATCATCTGAGCCAGCTGTCCGCCCGAATAAGCGTGAACAACTGTATCCTTCGAGCCTGTGAACTCGGCAAGGATATTGTCATTGGCTTCCTGACCGATACCGAGGGCGGCTTTAAGACCGAACTTGTACCAGCTGTTTGTCTGAAGCTCTCTCAGACCCTCCTTATAGTCGTCCGAGGGATAACCGTCGGTCATAAGGAAGATAACTGGTGCGAATGAGAGAGAGGGTGAACTGAGGAAGCTGTTTCTTGACATTCTGTGGTTGAGCTCCTTGAATGCAGCGCCCATGCTGGTAACGCCGCTTGCGCGGAGTCTTGCCCACTCAAAGTCCTCTATCGGGATAGGAGTCGAGTACATCCATCTTACTTCAGTAGAGAAGGTGAGTACAGCGACCTTGACCTCTGTATCAGCCTCGCCTACGCGGCGTATCTCGGGGATGAGCTCCTCCATAACGGTATTGAGCTCGCCCATTTTCTTGCCCTTCATTGAACCTGAAGTATCTATCAGGAAGAAGATAACAAGGCTTTTCTTTGAAACGCTGGTAGCGCTGAGGGGATCGTCATCGAAGTCAAGAATACTATCGTCGGATACGGGAGCGGTAGAAACTGTTTCTGCGGTATCAAAATCATCCAGAGGAGAAACGTTCTGAGTCTCGTTCACTTCCGGTTCTGTAACATGTTCATTGCTCATAATTTACATACATCCTTTCAGTAATACTGCTTATGAGAAAGCAGGTTAGATATGTGCTTTCACTTCGCCGAAATCGATCTCGAGCCCCTGCCATACGGGGAAGCCCTTTCCCGGGGCGATGTCGTAGAATACTCCGTCAGGCATTTTGGCTTTCCACTGCCTGTCCGAGCAGTTCTTTATACCGAGGACTCCCGGCTTGAGCTTATTCTCAACGAGCTCTCCCGCAACGGCTGAGAAGTCGTCGGATTCGGGGATTATCTCGCAGGCATAGAATTTACAGCCCAGATAGAGGGGAGTACGGTAATCGCGGTTGCTGAATCCGATGGTTACGAATTCCATACCGCACTTGGGGCACTTGAATGTTTTCTCGTTCTGATGAATGAACATCGAACTGAAATTCGTTCTTCCGCAGCCGCACTGTATGATCTCGGACCTGAGGCGTATGAACAGCTTCTGCCATTCGTTCTCGATGATACGCTTTGAGGGGTCCGTGATGCCAGTAGTGAATGAGCGGATGAAGGCGTCCTTGATATAATCGGGGTATATCCTCCAGAACTTGATGATGTTGTCGTGGATACCTCTTACGGGACGGTTTGAATCGTCGTTGGGGTCATACACGAAAACGGCGTTCTGACCGTAGTGCTTCAGCTCAGAGGACTCTGTAAGGCAGACATCGCGGACTACCTTTTCACCCTCCATGGGGTCTCCTCTGAAAAGGAGCTTGAAGAGGACTACGGCGAGGGAATACTTATCTGTCTGGACATTCGGCTGAGCGATGCCTCTTACGATCTCGGGAGCCATATAACCGGGCTTACCGCCGATACCGAAGTTGCTTCCGTCAGGGGCGATGTTATCACAGTCGCAGACGAGAACGGCGCCTGTATTCACGTTGATGAAGAAGCCTCCGTCGTTAAGGTCCTGATAGCTCTTACCTGCACGGTGGAGCTGTCTGAAAGCGTTTACGATATTGATGACGCAGGTGACCATAGCGCCGAGGGTATTGAATTTTACGGGACGTTTTACGGCTCTGCCCGTAAGGGGGTCGATCTCCAGCTTATAGGTATTGAGGATATCCACGAATGAGTCGAAGCCGTCGGGCTTGAGCTCCATGATATATCCGAATGTACCGTCCTCTGCCTCCTTGGTGAGGTATTTCGGCCAGAGGAACTTATTGCTGGGGGGGCCGTCGTTTATGTTGTTCTGGAGATTTTTGCGGAATGCTGCGGGCTCGGCCATCTTATTGATGTCGTACCATTTCAGCGCCCATTTCTGACCGTTGAAGCGAACGAGGTAAACGATACCCTGACCGCCGCTGCCGATGACGCTGAGCACCTTGGCTTTGCCGCCGAATTCCATCTCGACCTCCTGACCTATTTCAAGCTCTATCATATGATCTCATCCTTTCCATTGTTAGTCAAGCTCATATTCTTCAGCCGAGGTCACGAGGACGTACCTTATTCCAGTGGCTAAACAGTATTTATGAACGTAAGAATTTTCCATGCAGTAAATAGTGAGATTGGGGCAGTACGAGAAAGCGTTGGCGTCAATGAACTTGATGCTCTCGGGGAGGTAGAGCTTCCTGAGCTTTTCACAGCCCGAGAATGCCTCCGCACCGATGCTGCTGACGCTTGGCGGTATCTCGATGACTTCGAGGCTCGTACAGAATGAGAATGTACTGTCCTCGATCTCAAGTACGCCGTCGGGTATCTTTACGACCACCAGATTAGCGCACTGGCTGAATGCGCCCTGCTTGATTATCCTCAGACCCTCGGGGAGCTCAAGACCTCTCAGGCGCTTGCAGGACGAGAATGCATACTCACCGATAGCAAGCAGAGTAGAGGGAAGCTTGATGGTCCTGAGGGAACCGAACTTGTCGAAGCAGAAGGCTTCCAGCTTTGTATATCCGTCGGGGATGGTGATGTTTCCGCTGAGCCTGTACTTGAAGGCATTACGCGGCATGAATACCATCTCGTTGATATCCGTTGATTTTTTCTTGGTCTCGGGCTCCTTTTTCTCGGAGTCTTCCTCGCTTTCGGGGAGGACCTTCAGATGTGACTCATACGGCCACCCCAGCAGATATGTATAGCAGGCGACAACGAATTCCGAAGCGTTTTCCGCAAGGAACAGGTCGCCGAGCATAAAGCTCTTTGCCTTCATGACAGCTATCTCACGGTTCTTATCCTCGAGCAGTATCTTCAGGACGCCCATACGGTACATATTAATAAGTAGCCTGCGTTCCTTGTCGTAATCGGGGATATGGTCGCTGAGAAGTCCGATGAATCTGTCTTTATTCATAACGGCACGGGCGCCGTAGTTAACGACGATAGACCTAAGCTCTTTCTGGAATTCCATAGTATTCTCAAAGCCTTCTATATTCTGCGGGACAGGAGCACCGCATTCGGGGCAGGCTGTGAACTTCGGGTCAAGTTGTGCGTTGCATTTCTCGCATTGCATGGTCTCTCCTCCTGACATAAAAATATAGCAGCGCAATAAATGCGTATTTATATTGTTATCACGATTAGTATAACACTTTTCTATTTTAATGTCAAGCAAAAAGGAGGGCTCTGACAAAATTTGAATTATCTTTTACAAAAATGACATCTCTTGTTTGTGCAATATTAAAAATCCTTTTACAGTGCGTAATATCGGCTTGAAATATTATCACCCGTTCAGTCTCTCCGGAATACTGTAAAAAAATGAAGTAAAAAAACTTTAGGTATAAAATTGATTAAATTGCATATAAAATTTTTGATTTTTTGTACAGGGTTGTGGGAATGTATTTACAAAATACTGTTGAAATTCGGGAAGAAATGTGATAGAATTAGGTATGGATATCAATAAATAGCCTGACAGGGGTGTTACCGCAAGCTAAGACACGTTTTAGGCGCAGCAATAATTGGTCACGGCAGGTATCCTGCGGTAGAACAGGCTTATTGATCAAAGGAGGTTCAGTATTATGAACAAGAAAAACAGAAGAGGTGTTTTCAGAGCCATCGCTGCCTGCACTCTTTCTGCTGCAATGCTCCTTTCGGGAGGATGCGGAAGTAAGGGCGCTCAGAGAGGCCCGGGCGGTCCTAACGCTCAGCAGGGCGGTACTATCTTCGTTATCACCAAGCAGAGTCTCAGCTTCTGGGATGATGTAAAGAAAGGTGCCGCAGATGCAGGTGAGGAATTCGGTTACGATATCGTTTTCAGAGAAGGAACCAACGATAACGACTATTCTTCACAGGAAGCAGCTATCTATGATGCTGTAAAGAAAAAGGCAAAGGCAATAGTTATTGCCCCCAACGGCAAGACAGAGCTCAACAAGGCTTTTGAAGAAGCCGAAAAGAACGGCATCAAGATCATCAATATCAACTCAAGAGCAGATTATGAAGGCGTTGCTTCATTTATTCGCTGCTCAGACTATGAGAGCGGATCTGTTGCGGCAAGAAATGCTATCACTCTCTTGCAGGTAAAGGATCCCGAGCTGGCAACACTGAAGAATATCGCTATCATCCCCAGCACGGCTGCTACTTCCGAAGAGCGTGTTGCAGGCTTTATCGATTCATTCACTTCACAGGCTGCCGATGCTATTGCTCCCATTGATATGACAGAGACCAACGAGAAAAAGGTACAGGATGCAAGATCTGCAAAGATCGACGCATACAAGAAGGGCGTCATCCAGGGTGCTGCCTGCTCAAGCGAGAGCGCTGCCAAGGACGCTGCAATGAAGGTACTTCAGAGCAATCGTGACTCGATCTCGGTTATGTTCGGAACCAACACAAATACCACACTCGGTATCTGTGAGGCTATCGAGGAGCTTGAGCTTGAGAATGATATTACCGTAGTCGGATTCAACTCCGATGAGAAGGAGCTTGCTTACATAAAGACTCACGTTCTTGACGGTACAGTTATTCAGAATCCTTACATGATGGGATATGTTGGAGTAAGATACGCAAAGAGAGCAATTAACGGTGACAGCGTTCCTTCAAGAATGGATACAGGCGCCGTATTCGTTGACGCAGAAAATATCAATGATGATTTCATTCAGCTCATGATCTACCCTGACGGTAAACCTGATGCGGCTGAAAATACCGACGGAGGTGAGGGTTAATGGCAAAGAATAATAAGTCGAAGGGTTCAGGTGCATATATATTCGCGGGTATTCTTATCGCTATTATCTATATCATCAACACCTTCCTTGTTGAAAGCATCTACTGGGGCAACCAGGAGGTTTCACAGAAAACAGGACAGGCAAACAGTGCTCTTAATAAGATCAATTCGGAGCTGACTGCTATCAATATGGACAGTATCAGTATCGCGGCAGGTATCATTCCTCCCGAGGATATCGGTATCACAATGGGCGATACCAACAAGAGATACGGCAACATCATCGCTGCCGAGCACCAGTTTGAGGCTATCGAAGACCTCAGCCCCACAGTTGTAAAGAGATACAATTACGCTAAGGCTCTTATCACAGCGTTCAAGGATAAGCTTGACAGTCTCGGTACTAAAAACGTACAGGCAGGCAACGAGGAAATGATGGCTGATATCCTGAAGCAGGAGATATATCCTCTTCAGACCGCAGCTTCCGAAATGCTTATATCCACTATCGACGTTGTTAACGTTGAGACCGCAAAGATGAATGCTGCAAACACCAAGAGAGCGTTCGCACTCATGACAGTAATGATGATCGTTGCTATCCTCGGTGAGATCGCTGTATGGCTCTTTGCAAGACGTGCAAAGAAGATCAGGGCAGAGCTCGAGGAGCGTGAGAAGAACCTTGCAGAGGTCGATGCAAAGCTCAAGGCTACACGTCAGAAGGCAAGCGACCTTGCTGTTATCAACGTTCTTACAGGTATGAAGAACCGTTACGCTCTTGACAGCGACGTAAGCGACAGACTCGAAACAGGCAGATTCAATATCGCCGTATTCGATATGGATAACTTCAGAAGCATCAACGATACCTACGGCTATGACTTCGGTGACGAGTATCTCGCTGCCGTAGCCGAGAAGCTCAAGGAGGAGTTCGGCGATGTTGCAGAGATCTACAACATCACAGGTAATGAGTTCTGCTTCCTGTTCAATTCAAGCGTTACAGAAAGTCAGGCAATGGGTATCGCTCAGAATATCCAGCGTGTAATGAGCAGCCCTTATGAGGTGCTCAACCTTGCGGTACAGCTTCCCTGCTCGGGTGCCGTTTACCACTACCTGCCCGGCGATTGTCTCAACGTAAACTCACTGCTCGTTAAGCTTGATACAGCTCTGAGAACCGTTAAGATGAACGGCGGTAACATGATCAATACAGTAATGAATATGTAAGATTGCTAACGGAGCGGCTGTCGGAAACGGCAGCCGTTCTTTTTATTGCCGAAATGATTGACAGATAGTAGGAAAAGTGATAGAATATACTTATTGAATAACGAAAGGCAGGTGTGATCGGTGAAGAAATATGCAGTCTATGGCTCTCCTACGGGAGAATACTGTTACAGATATGCGGATACTATGGATGATCTTGCAGGCACAGGCTTCGAGGAGCTTATCACCGAGGAGCAGCTGCCTGTTGTTTTTGATGGCAGAGGCGGATACTTCCGCTTCCGCGAGGACGACCACAGCTTCAGGAGGATAATCGAATCTGACAAGGAGTATCCCCTTGAGCTGGAGGAGATGTTCAAGCTCAACGATCCTGACTTCAAGCTGGGCTGGATATCACCCGACGGCGATACCTACTCATGCGCGTTTACCAATCACAATAAGTGCGCGAAAATGATCGCCATGAAGTACTACCCCGACGCGCGTTTCCCCGAGAGAACGCTGGATAAGAACGGCTGGCTTCAGGTCATGGATTCGTGGGACGGCACCCAGCAGCACCACGGTCAGTTCGTGTATACGGAAAAGGGCTTTATAACCAAGCGTCAGGCGGACAGGCTCTTCGATCTTGGACTGTACAACAACTCGGAGGTACAGCAGATGATAAAGGACAGCGAGAACGACTGGTGAAATAAAAAATGAGCATTGGGCGGTTTACATAAAACCGCCCTGTTTTTTGTGCAGTTTTTTTATTGACTATATTGCCGATATGGTGTATAATTATTTTATATCATACTCGATAAGTGCGCTCGGCGGTATTTCTGATGTAACCGTCGGAGTATCGGGTGTTGTAAGGAGGATATACTTATGGCTGAGGCAAGATTTATTAAAACAGTGACCTTCGGCGGATACGAGAAAGAAGCCGTTATAAAAAGACTGGAGTTTCTGAATACTCAGGTACACGACCTCAGAAACGAGCTGAGAGAGACAAAGCTCCTTCTGGATGCCTATAAAAAAGGTTCGGATCAGGAGAAAGCTCTGGAATCGGTGCTGTCAGAGGAACGCGCCAAGCTCACACAGGTACAGGTACAGAACAACACCCTGAATGTCAAGCTGAAGGCTACGGACGATGAGAACCGCAGTCTGGAACAGCAGATAAAGGATCAGAATGCACAGATAGCCGAGCTTAACGACAAGCTGAAGGCTGCCGAGTCAAAATGTGCCGCTCTAATGGCTCAGGACGAGGCAATGGCGCTGAGCAACGTCTTCATCGAGGCTCAGAAGTCATCCTCAATGCTTGAGGGTACAGCAAAGGCTAAGGCTGCCGAGATAGAGTTCAAGTCAAAGAAGCTTGCCGAGGATATAGTTTCCGACGCAAACGTCGAGGCTGAACAGATAATTTTTGAGGCAGAGAGAACTGCCGCAGAAACTATTGCAGATGCCAAGAACAGAGCGGAACAGATGGAAGTCGCTTCCAATAATCTGAGAGCGGCTGCCCTTGACGACGTTGCCACACTGAAAAAACAGGTGGCATTCATGGCTGATGCATTCGAGACTCTTCGCGATGAGGGCATAGACAGACTGGAAAAGGCTAAGGCACTTCTCGACGGTACCGAGAATACACTTAAAAGCGGCGGAGTTCCCGTGTTCAGGGAACCCAAGGTGTATGAGCCCGAGATACCCGAGCAGCCCATCACTCTTTCAGAGAAAATGCGCGAGGACTCTCGTAATGAGGATGAAAGACGCAAAAAGCAGGAGGAGCTGGATAAGCTCAGACAGATGGCAGAGTCCATCGGGAGTAAAAAAGAAGGCTCCGATAAGGATAACACCGAGGAAAAGCCGTCCGCTCCCACAGATAACAGCGGAGAAAAGCCGGCGGAGGGCGAGAAAAAAGGCGGAAAGATAGACCTTGCCGCTCTTGCAGCTAAGGCAAATGCCATCGGCAAGAATTAAAGAGGATCAATTCCGGATTTGCAGTAAGGAGTTATTATAGTTATGAGTGAACTGATCATTGTAAAACCTGAAAAGTGCGTCGGCTGCAATGCCTGCGTCAGAGAATGTCCCGCCCCCGAGGCAAATATGACAAAGCAGCTCGAGGACGGCAGATTTATCACCATGGTAAATCACGATAAGTGTATCGGCTGCGGTGAGTGTGTAAAGAAGTGTAATCACGGAGCAAGAGACTTTATCGACGATACCGATGAATGTATCTCCGAGATGATAAAGGAAAAGATTATAATTATGGCTTCGCCTGCCATCAAGACAGTACTTCCCACAAAGTGGAAGGGCGTCCTTGACTGGTTCAAGAAGCAGGGATGTACAGTATTCGACGTATCATTCGGTGCGGATATATGCACATGGGCTCACCTGAGAACTATCGATCAGGACAAGATAGGCGATATCGTAACACAGCAATGTCCCGCTATCGTAAAGTATATCGAGACCTATCAGCCCAAGCTGCTCCAGAATCTCTCGCCTATACACAGCCCTGTTGCGTGCAGTGCCATATACATAAAGAAATACCTGAGAAGAAACAATCCCATCGCTCTTGTGACTCCGTGTATCGCATCGAGAAACGAGGCTAAGGATACAGAGCTTTTTGATTATAATATTACTATCAAGAAGCTCCTTGAATACTTCGACAGGAACGATATAACCATACCAATAGACACCTCAGAGGATTACGAGTATAAGTTCGACGAGCCGCAGGGACAGCTTGGCTCTATCTATTCCCGTCCCGGCGGACTCAGAGATAACCTCTGGGTACACGATCCCGAGATCAACATCACCAACTCCGAGGGAGTTCACAAGGTGTTCCGCGAGATAGATATGTACGGCAGGATGCCAGAGTCAAAGCACCCCAAGGTATTCGACGTCCTCTCATGTGAGTTCGGATGTAATATAGGACCTGCTTCGGGTACAAAGCAGACCGTTTTCGATGTTATGTCAACTATGCGTGCTATCGAGAACGACGCCAAGGGACGCAGAAAGTCAACAGGTATCATGGGAAGGGGAGACGACAGGCTCTTCAAGAGATTTGATGACGAGCTCCGTGTGGCTGACTTCCTCAGGAATTACAAGCCCTCAATGCCCACTCCCGTGCCCAGCAATGCACAGCTCGACCCCATTTTCAAGAAGATGGGTATGCATACAGAGGAGGACCGCAAGTACGACTGTCACGCCTGCGGATACGACACCTGCCGCGATATGGCTATCGCTATCTCACGCGGACTCAATACTCCCGATAACTGTATCGTCCATGCAAAGTCAGTTCTCCTTGCAAGACATTCAGCCCTCAACAGGCAGAATGAGCAGCTTGAGGAGATCACAGCAGAATGTCTCGAGCTTTCGGACAAGCTGAAGGAGAACGTTGCAAAGATCAACGAGAATATGCAGAATATCGGCGAGTCAACCACAGCTACCAGCGAGAGAGCTGCCGTGGTAAAGGACCTTCTCGAGAACGTTGTTACCTTCTGTAACGACAACTCAACTATGGACGCCGACAGCGTTTCACAGCTCACATCTATCCTTGAGACAACTATTTCGGCATTCAGTGCCCTCGATGACAATGTCAGCAGGACAAATGAGAGCTCAGAGACCATAAATGAGTCCATCAAGGATATCATCGCACTTGTAGGCGAGATAAACGAGGTCCTCGTAAAGACCGATAACAAGGAGCTTGCAGCGGCAGCTGCCGACCCCATGGCTCAATAAATACAAAAGTCCCGAAAATGGGACGGATAAATAGGTAATACGCCATAGTGTTTCTGATATGCATTCAGGATACTATGGCGTTTTTATTGATAAGATAAATCAGAATTTAGCATTATGTAGGGGACGGCGTCCTCGACGTCCCGTTGGGAGTGTAATATATCTCGCGGGACGCCGAGGGCGGCGTCCCCTACATTAGCTAACGGCTAAGGGCTCAAATCATAATTTAGCTTTGCTAAATTATGATCTATAAGTATGGGGTCACGCGAATAATACCGCCTTTTTCGTGCATAATAGCTCCAAAGGAGGCTATATCATGGCAGAAAAAACGGCAAGGGGAGTCTTCCGAACGGAAACTCCCGTAAAAATAAGGAGCTATGCCGCTGCGGTCGGTGAAAAAGAGGGGCAGGGACCTCTCGGACAGTGCTTCGATAAGGTGGTTGAGGACAGTCATTTCGGTATGGAGACGTGGGAGCAGGCGGAGAGCCGCTTTCAGCTTGAAGCCGTCAGTATCGCTCTCGGCAAGGCAGGTCTAACCAAGGATGAGCTTGATGTGATATGTGCAGGAGACCTCATCAATCAGTGTATCGGCTCCGCTTACAGCATGAGGGAGCTCGCTGTGCCATTTCTCGGGCTTTACGGAGCCTGCTCTACTATGGCGGAGGGTCTGCTCATCGCTTCGGTGCTGACAGACAGCGGTATCGCCGGAAATGCTGCCGCCGTCACCTCGTCTCACTTCTCCACCGCCGAGAGACAGTTCCGTTTTCCTCTGTCCTACGGCGGTCAGAGGACTCCTACTGCACAGTGGACCTGTACCGCTTCGGGAGCAGTGATACTCTCCCGTGATATGGGCGCTGTGAGGGTGGAAGGTGGCTGCATAGGCAGGATAGCGGACCTCAGCGTCAGCGATATAAATAATATGGGAAGCGCTATGGCGCCTGCTGCCGCAGATACCATTCAGCGCTATCTTGACGCCACGGGGACAGCTCCCGCGGACTATGACTTCATAGTGACGGGAGATCTTGGACTGGTAGGAAGTCCGCTTCTTGTGGATATAATGCTGAAACAGGGCGTCGATATCTCCAATCAGCACCGTGACTGCGGAGCTATGATATTTGACCCCGACACTCAGGACACACACTGCGGCGGCTCGGGCTGTGGCTGCGGAGCAAGCGTGCTCTGCGGTCACTTCCTGCCAATGCTGGAAAGGGGAGAGGCGAGTAATATCCTCTTTGCCGCCACGGGAGCACTTATGTCGCCCATGTCTTTGCAGCAGGGCGAGACCATTCCCGCCATCTCCCACCTCGTTCACCTCAGAAAGGACTGATACTGTGATAGCAGATATATTGAAAGCATTCGTGGTCGGCGGTGTTATATGCACCGTGGGACAGCTCCTCATCGACTTTACAAAGCTGACTCCTGCAAGGATACTGACGGGTTTTGTGGTGGCAGGAGTCATACTCTCGGCGCTTGGCGTGTATAAGCCCCTTGCGGACTTCGCAGGAGCAGGAGCCACTGTACCGCTGACAGGCTTCGGACACCTTCTGGCAGAGGGGATAAGAAAGACTATCGTCAGCGACGGGCTCCTCGGCATATTCACGGGCGGCCTGACCGCCGCAGCAGGGGGCGTCACAGCAGCTCTGCTGTTCGGGCTTGGAGCGTCGCTTCTGTTCAGACAAAAGGATCGTTTATGAACGTAATAATAAAGGGCAGGCTATACGATCATAGAAGTATGCCCCTGAACGCTTCAAAAAACGCTCAGGGGCATTGTGCTTTATTCGTTTGTTTAGATAAATCGGAAATTATATGTTAATTTCGACTTATAGATATAAATATCATTATATTCAGGATCAGCATTGATATGGATATGATCTTTATAAAAATACTGTTTTTGAAGTATTTGCTGACAAGGTAAAGATCACCGCTTTTTGAAAAGGAACAAATAACCGAGTAACCTGAATCAGTAACTAAAAACATGGCTGACAGCACCCAGAAGAATAATTTAATATAGCCTATCGGAAGTAAACTATAAATCAAAATAATTATGTATGCTATTGAAGTCGTACCAATTATTCCTGCAAGATTCATAATGATCCATTTCTTAGGAATGCATTCATCACTATTATTTATTACTTCTTCTTCGTCTTTAAAAGTGACTTTGGTTCCGCCGTGATAGGTGAACAGTTTAGCACTTATTAAGGTTAGCCCTAATAGTTTTCCTATTACAATATGGAATGTTTCATGAGCGATATGCTGTAATACCCCTGATACAACGATAAAAATTAAAATTATAACTGTGATTTTCACGGTGTTCTCCACCTCTGAATTATGCTTTATATTAGTGTAAATTATAGCATATCATCACTGCCATGTCAATAAAAAATCACCATAGTACTTCTGACTTGATATCATAAGTATTATGGCGCAATACTTCTATATGAGCAACGGCTTTATCAGTCCGATATTTATAATATGCGCGAGCAATCAGACTCTTCATTTTTAACAACAAGAGCCTCGACAAATAGCAGCAATTTGTGTATGCAGACGAATTTTTGAGAATATTTCTTCTTTTGCTTGACTTTTCTCCTTTTTTATACTATAATAATTTAGTCACAGGTAACGCCTGCTCAAATGTGGCGGCATAGCTCAGTTGGCTAGAGTACTCGGTTCATACCCGATTGGTCGTTGGTTCGAATCCTACTGCCGCTACCAAATGGCCCGTTGGTCAAGAGGTTAAGACATCGCCCTTTCACGGCGGAATCATGGGTTCAATTCCCGTACGGGTCACCATTATGCAATCCCACAGATGGCTTAAAATAGCCGTTTGTGGGTTTTCTTTTTTCTTAAAATCAGGCTTTGGCACTTGTTTGGCACTTATTATCTTTTAACTATTAATTTGGGTATCCGCAGAGCTTTTGCTCTGCGGTACTTTTTTGCTCATAATGCCAGTGCCTGCTGTTCAGTCTCGGCTTCGGTATCATCCTCGGCAGGACTTTCTTCCTCTGTGCCTATATCGTTTGTGAAGCTCAGTGCATTGCTTATCGCATCGCAGTTGCGAGCTTTGGCTTCCTGAAACATATGAGAATACAGGTTCAAGGTAGTTCCTACGACGCTGTGTCCCATGTCCGAGGATACTGCTACAACGTCTACGCCTTCAAAGATCAGCAGGCTTGCATGGAGATGTCGCAGTGAATGGATATTCTTGAACGGCACTCCGATACGCTCACAGTAGCCTTTCAGCCATTCAAATGGCGTCTGCGGATTCATCGGTGCTCCGTTCCATTTGGTGAACAGTCTGTCATGGTCTTCCCACTTGGTGCCGAGCTGTGCAGCTTCTGCCTCCTGTTCAGCCTTGAACTGCCTGAGCAAGTTCATGATAGAGACAGGCATCTTGGACACTCGCTTTGACTTTCTTGTTTTCGTAGTGTCGGTATAAATGCCCTTCTCGGCTGTATACTGTGATGTTCGGCGGACGTGGATAATGTTATTTTCAAAGTCGATGTCCTTCCATTCCAGTCCCAACATTTCACTGCGGCGGTAACCACTGTATATTGCAAGCAGCAGGTAGACCTGATACTTCATCGGTTCGCCTCTCAGGTTCTCATACAGCTTCTTCACCTCATCTATGGTGTAGATCTGCTTTTCGTCCTGTTCCTGTTTCGGCACATATACTCGTCTGCAAGGGTTGTCCGTCAGCATTCCCATGCGTATAGCATAGCTGAATACGTCACTGATAAAGCTCAGGTGATGCACTGCCGTTTTCCTCGACAGCGGCTTACCCGTGTTCATATTCTTGCCGTTGACAAGCATATCAGTCACGAACTTCTGAATATCACGAGCCGTTATCTTGTCGAGTCGCTTGTGCCCTATGGCAGGATAGACACGCTTGGTGAGCTGTTTCATTCTCGCATACGAAGTTGGTCTGAGGTTGACTTTGGCATATTCTTCAAACCACTGCTCTGCGAATTTCTCGAACTTGACAGCCGATGTTATCTGTCCACGCTTGCACTCTTCCTCGAACAGGACAGCCTGACGAGTGAGTTCCTTTTCGATTTGTTTCGGTGTCATACCCGGCTCGGGCTTGTAGCTCTTGAACTGATTACGCTGCTTACCGTCTACGCCGTAGCCGCATGACACTCTTATCTGATACGTTCCTTCCGAACGCTTTCTGATTGTCGCCATATATTTAAAAACCTCCGTTTCAAAACTATGGCGCATTTCCTCCACCGACATTATACCACAGGTCTGCGGAAATGTCTATCAGAAATGCGCCGTTTGTGTTAAAAATCTACTTTACTGATAAAATCGCTCACGCTGTTTCTCCACGGAGGTATCTCAGGAAAAGCTCCTTGTTGATGAGATACTTCTTGCCTGCCATGATGTGCGGTACTTGGTCATTGATGCACATCTGACGGACTCTGTACTCGGTCAGCCCTTCCACAAGAGCTGCCGCCTCCTTTATGGTCAGCATTACGATTTTAGTTTCTGTTTTGTTTTCAGCCATTCAATCATACTCCTTCTATTTGTCTTGTTCATGTTTCCTATGTGATTTGAATTGTTCATTTTAACATTCTCCTTTTTGATAACGTAAAAGGGTACGGCTCTGTCCGTACCCTTTCCATTTAATTGTTGCGTTATTTCAGGTTCTCGCTACTGCCGAACAGCACATCAATTATCAGTTCGGCACAGTCACGAAAGCCTTGTATGTAGCTCTCCGCTACCATCGTTTCGGACAGCATTCCCTGCATATCCGTTATCTCGTTCAGCAGTTTCTTGTCGTCAGCCGACAGCCTTTTCTCAAGCCTATCGTACATTTCAAGCAGCTCCAGACTTCGCTTTGCGTAGTCGGAGTCCTTCCTGACATCGTGCTGACACGGTATGACGTTTCCGTAGTATAGATCCTGCAACTTCATCGCTGCGGTCACCTCCTGACCAACAATCATACCACAGCACTTAGACGAAATCCATTCATCAGACCTGACGAAAAACGGCTGTTGAAACAAAGCACACCTCACAGGACTAACCCATGTGTATTCCGTGAGCTTCCTTGCGCTCTCGCTCCTCTGCAAGTGCCTTTCTGTCAACGTTCTCACGAGCGTACTCGGTATCGTCGGCAGGCTTGTCCTCGATCAGCGCAGCCACAACTGTAACGCCGCTGACAATGCTATCAAAACCGACTGTGAGATCACTATCCACTTGGCTGCCTTCAATCTGAGCCTGTGCTTGTACTCGTCTAGCTCTTTCAGTTTCAAGCCATATTCCTCGTTCAGCTTCCCAGCCTGTGAGGACAGGTCCGCTGTTGCTTTCTTCAACTGCTCGACTGCTAAAGTCGCAGTTTCCGACGTTTGATCCAGCAGCTCTCGACAGGTCGCTATGGTATCTCTCTGCTCGGAACGTACCGTTTTCAGCACCTGTTCCGTTTCGGCTTTCGTCGCCAGCACCGAGAGTCTGGTGAGTATTTCCAGCTGCTCCTGCGACATCAGCTTGTTCAATTCTATCAGTGCTCTCCAGTTGGAATCGAGCACCACTACTGTTGGTTGAGTGTCCGCTGCTGCCGACAATTCCTTGTCGTACATCTGCTGCAATTCTTCTTGTTTCGAATTCATACTCCATATTCTCCTTTCGATAACGTTCGCCGTGCAGTTTATTGTCACGGCATCTTCTGCCATTAGGACAAGTGTAGGTAATATACTTTCGGTTGTCCTCCCACCGAACATCGTAGCCTTGCTGCTTCATCAGGAAGCAGAACTGCTTCTTGGTTTTTGCTTGCTTCATCACCTGATTGATGACGTTCATCAGTTCCCACTTGAAGCTCTCGCCGCGCTTGGCTGACCTGTACTCGCTGTCGGAGAGGAAGTCTTTCTTCATTTCCTTTTTTGGAGCATCAAGCACATGGACACCATAATGCTGACAAATTTCATCGCTGAGCTTCATCAACTCCTCGACACTCTCCTTGTTGGAATGATACTTCTTTCCGTCCTCAAAGCTCACAGAGTTGAACACGAAGTGTGAGTGGATATGCTCACGATCGATATGAGTTGCGACCACAACTTCATATTTGTTGAAGGCTTTCTCTGCAAGCTCCACCGCTATCCTGTGGGCGAGTTCAGGCTCGATCTCATATCCGCTGGGGAAACTCTGCACCATATGATAGTACAATCGACCGTCAGGCTTGTGGTACAGATTCTTAGTCGCAGTCATCTCATCGAGTGCGGTCTCGGGCGAACAGTTGACTCCGGTCACGAAACGCATGTCCTCTGAGACTGTTTTCTCCTTTCTGCTGACGTAGTTGAGGACGTTTTTCATGCCGCCAGCGGTCTGGGTTTTGTTGTTGATGAAATGGATGATAGGCACTATCTCACCTCCTTAGCTATGTCGCAGACGGCTTGGGTGACAGCCTTGTGCTGCTCCACAAGCTCGTCCAGTCGGACGGAGTGCAGCCGTCCTTCGTGTGCCAGCATTGCTATCTGATTAAGGTTCCGTCCGATTGCTTTCTGCTGTTTTGCAACCTCGTCCAGTCCGTCAGCTACGATTATCTTCTTGTCCATAGCCGACCTGAGAATGAAGTCGCTGAGGGACAGATTGTGCCGCTGAGCCTTGTTGTGTATCCGCTCATACTCGTCATCGGTACAGCGGATAGTGATAGTTCGATTGCGTTTTCTCATTGTATCACGCTCCTTTCTTTTGTGCGATTTTTGAGAGGGGATTCGGGGTTCGCCCCGACCAGCAAGCGTTCGGCGGACTGCCGAATGCGATGCTGGCATTTCATACCTCCGTCGCCTGTACGGCTCCGTCAGCGGTAGTTTTCTCCTTATGCCAATTCCGCCGCACTCGCTCCACGTTGCGCGAAAATCGCTTTCACCGCCGTAGGTGGGATAACTACCCGATTTCTGTATTGGCGGCAAAAAATGGCGATTTTGTCCGTGACAGTAACTCCGCCGTGACAGTAAAACTACCGACACAGAATCCTACTGACACGCTCCGCAGATGAAGCTATATAGACGTTTGTGAGCTGTCTGGCAGTGCCTGCGTGACAGTAACATTTCTACCGTCACTACCGTCACGCTTGCCGTTGTAGTGAAGAATAATAACTCGACCTTTGTGAACTCTTTCGTACCTGAATTCAATTCCGTACTTACTGAGCTCGTATCCATTCTGGACTAAGTCGCGCGTTACTCTGTTCGGATAAATGACTTCATCGGTAACAGTTTTCAGTTCTGTTACCAACTCAGTCGCAGTACCTTCAAAATGAATGCGCTCTCTGATGAAAAGATATACAGCAGAGAGAACAATATTGTCTCGGCTCTTCTGCGTCACAGGTTCGTTCTCAACAATCCAGCGCATGACATCGGTATCAAAATGCATTCGCAGTTCAGTGTATTCAATGTCACGCCCCTGACAATACATGATCGCTTTTCCGGAGCCGCACTTTGTTTCTTTAAGCGCAAAATTTCCGTCAGTAGCTCCGCCGATACCTGTACTGCCTGTCATCATATTGAACGGATTATCGTCCTTAGCTTTTCGCATATGATGTATCATCAGTATGCATATACCTAAGCGGTATGCGACTTGTTTGAGTGCGATCAGTTCAGCATAGTCAGCACCATAACTCGACTCAACATTGCTGCGCACCATTTGCATTACATCGACAACAACTATTTTCAAATCGCTGTGCTCTTTCTTGAACGCTTCTATCTGTTCTTCAAGACCTGCACCGATTTTATCAGCAGCAATCGCGAAGTGTAGATTCTCAATCGGTTCAGCATTCATCTGAAACAATCTGCGCTGTAGTCGCTGATAGTTATCTTCCAAGCACAAGTACAACGCAGTTCCCTGAATAGTTTCTCGTCCGAGCACCGGAACTCCTGTTGCAATGCTGAGACAGATATCCATTGCCAGCCATGACTTGCCTACCTTCTGTGCACCTGCAAGGACGTACAGTCCCTGCGTAAGCAGTTCGTCAATTATGAACTCTTTCGGCTTGAATACTGTTGTCAGTATTTCTTCTGCGGTTTTTGTCTGTAATATATTACTCATAGCATTCCTCCTTTCCCATGAGATTCCCGAACACAGCCGACAGCTTTTTTCGTTACGGGCAACTGCTCGCGCGAACTATTTGTGTGGGCTGTGTCCGACGGATTTATGCTATCCCAAGTGAAAAATGTGGGAGCAGTATCCTTTGTGCAAATCAACCTGTTTTTGCATAAGTTTTTGACTGCTCTGAAACGTTTTCCGAAACTCAAATTGATTTTTATGAGAACTGACCTTTTCTCAACAAATTATAAAAACAGCTGCACTGCCCATAGAATAGAGCTTTGTAGACATTTTAGTCTTGATCTACAAAACTGACAATTCACTATGATTTTTCAATAAAAATGCGCGTTTCGGAATAAAAATGTGGGAGCAGTATCCTTATTGCATTTTGGTATGTTTTTGACTATTATTTAAGGCTGCAGATCACGAACGCATCAGGACATAGTACGTCCCAGCATAGCAGACACACTGTTTTGAACAGCAGTATCCGCCGCACTATGCCTGACCGAATCAGAAGCCGCCCGACTGCACATCGGACTCATAGACAACCTAAATGCTCGGCTGCCCCGGCACACCCCCATTGCCTGCGACGGTTTTATCACGCTCGGACTGTGGCTGAGTGTAAGTATCTGTTCCCGACTTTCATCGCTAACTTCACATCTGCGCTATGTGAAACCAGAGATGTTATCGCTCGGCTTTCGCGTCATCGCGCATCTCTGGGCTGGTACGGCTCACCACCCCACCATCGGAAACAACGTAACTCCTGATCCCATATTCAATTTTCAAGTTGCTGTTTAGTTTTTAATTGTTCATTTCAGGTCACCTCTTTGTATCATTTTGTTGTGTAATATATATCACTCTATATCATATTACACAGTTTAGAGAAGAATGAGCAGCGCTGATAATCAAGCTCTGCTCATCATCATGTTTATTTGTAATTGCATATCGGATATGTGCTATTACTCTTTCTCGTTTATATTATAACACACTATTTTTATTTGTCAAGGCCTCCATTTTTATTTTGAAACAAAAAGAGCAAAGCATCAATTGTGCTTTGCTCTTGATTTATATACGTTATATTGATTGCGGCATCTTGCAGAACAGAACTCGCTGCGTATATCAGTGGCATAGAACAGCTTTCCACAGTGCTTGCAAGTACGGAGCGGCTTCTTATCGTCTGTCACTGCTTTAGCAAAGGCGAAATCAATCATTGCCTTGAGCGAATCATACTCGCACAGCAGGTTCAGTCCGTTCCTGTTATCTATCTTGTAGGTCAGGCGAGGAGATATGAACTTTGTCAGATTTGATTCTTTGCCTATCGTGAAGCTGTACAGATATTTAAAGTATTTCTTTACCCATTCAAGCGGCTCGCAGTACTTATACTTCCGCAGAAACATTGTCGAGTATATCGGACTGCGATAATACAGTCTCAGCTTGCCTTTCTTGTTGGCTTTATCAAGCAGGTCGATGTTATCCAGTGGGAAGAATGCCTTTGCGAACTCATTCACATCAACGATACCGCTGTCAGTAAAGATATTGTCTCGGACTATGACACGGTCATTTTTGCCTATATCCGAACCTGCGATGTCAGGCATAATACCGAGCAGACCATATTTGTGAACGAAGTCCAGCACCATTTCATTCTGACCGAGATCATTTTCGCTCAGGTACTTACCGAGGTTAAGAGCGTCGATCATCATTTCATTTTCGCTGTTTATCGGATCGTACACCGAGCCGTATTCGCAGGGAACGATGTACTCCGTGTCGTTAATGTTCTGTATTTCGTATCTTGTATTCTTATGCCAATGGCTTACTAATAGATGTTCCATATGATGCTCCTGTAATTATATACACTCTTAATTGTATTACTTGATGATTGTATTCTAACACGCTATTCAATGTTTGTCAAGGCCTTGCAAATAGAAACAGGACAGCTGAAGCTGTCCTGTAATCATAACTAACCTATTTGTATGATAATTTGATTTAATAAACCTCAGTCTCTGCTATTTTTCTTTCATGTTCAGATTCAGTAAAGAAGCTTTTGCTTATGATACTAAATATTTTAGCTGTTCTTTGGTAACGAACTAATAACTTTCTGCTTATTTCAGCATATTTTTCTCCAAGCTTATATTCGTCTTTGCCACCAGTTACATTATGAACTCCTCGCCCGTAAATAATAGCAAAAGCAAAAGAATTCATCAATTCCTCGTTCCCGATTTCTTCTATCTTTTCTCTAATTGCTTCATGCGGGAAAATACCATCAGAACCTGATGGAGAACAAGCAAACAGCTTTCCAAGTTTGTCATAGAACATAGAATTCTGATGTTGGTATTCCAAATAAGATTTGAATTCATTAACCCACGTATCCAAAATATCTTTGTTAATAGAACCATTTTCTTCGCCGGGACAAAACTTCATTTCTCTTTCCAAAGAGAAAAGCACTCGTTTCTTCTCCGAATCTATTGATTCATCATAACTACCATCATCTCTTTTGTAAATCAAAGATATAATTTCTGCAAATAGATAGGCATTGCGTTTAAACATATAATGGCAACATTTCATGTTTTCCCAGCCTATAATAGCATATAACCTCATTTCAAGTTCAAATAAAATAGGATAGCTTTCAAAATCGTCTCCGATTCTTTGGTGAACCACTGAAAACAAACGCTTAATAAAATGGCAATCATTATTCCCTAATGTTGCTCTTTCAGCAATCATTTTTTGTGAGGATTCAGATATAATAGTCAGGATTTCTTCGGTATTAAACATTTCTATTTGAGAGTGCATAATAAGGTTCAGTGCATTCCAGTTACTATACTTTAAGAGATTATCGACAGCTTCGATAAGTAAATCTTTGTTTTCAAGTTTGAAACGAGTAAATCTGCTCCAGTATTTCATTGTAGCTTCATCAGGCAATTCGTTAATAAGCACCTTCGTTTTTTCATCAAAGGGCAATGAAGATATAAAAGCAACATAGAAATCATCTGCAAAATGATCTTTTCGTAAATAGTTTATTGCTTGATATACTTCTGATAAGCTTGGAGTTGAACAATTATAAACATAATCAACAGCTATATGAGGATTATTAGTAGATTGGATTATTATGTCTAGTATACCGTGATCGTATTTAGAATTACAATAATATTTTGCAATAGCAGCACCCACATAATAGTAAGATTGTATCTTTCTTAAACCTAAAAATGCCCTAAGTCTATTCCTATTTCTTTAAATCTTATAACCTCAGAAACGATAACAGCTTTTATTGCATCTTTGTTTTTCTGATAGTATTCTCCTGCGTGATCATATACCACAGGATTTAAAATCGGTATATCTCCCGATTCTGTCAAATATAGGAAATCATATGCTGGATCTTCAAATGAGATTTCTAAGCATATCTTCTTGATTTTCGAGATTCTTTCGGCTGGTGCCGCCCAATCTGACTTTGCAAAATGCCGGTGATGATATATGGTCTTTCTTAATGTGGTTTTTACCTTTTCCTTATCATAGTCATTGAGTTTTGTAATAGCTGTTGACATCTCGTCCTGTATAGCAATAAACAGTTCATCGGTACAATTAGGGAGCAAATCTAAAATCTTGATTAGCTTTTCGAGGTCACCGCTAATATTGGAGAGAAGAATTTGAGTATATGAAACATATAAACGGAACAAATCTCCATTTGTGTATGGAATAATACTATCAGTCTCTCTGTATGTAAAACTTGAATTGCCATAAATAGTGGTGTTCCTGCCAATTTCATTATAAAGAATATCCCAGAAGAAGGGGTATTTCTCTACTCCCAATTTTGCAAGTTCGATTTTATCATCAATCTCTAAAGCTGATACATTATACCAAGTGCAGAATACTTTTGATATATCATCTCGTGGATTATTGCCAGTAGAGCATTTGTCGATATTATTTCCGAGTTGAAATAATATTCTTACTACTCTTACTGCATAATCCTTACATGGCAGCAAGCGTTCTAGGCACCATAAGATGTTAGTGTAATAATGCCGTCCCGTTAAAATATCCGACTTTTCAGCAGTAAACAAATCAAGCAATCCTGTATGATTATCAATATTATTCTCTAAGCAATCAATTACTGCATCGGGTGCCGCTTCACAGAGAGATTCAATAAACTGAGAAATATAAGCCCAATCCATAATAGATTGAATCATTTTTAGTAGGTCTTTAACAAAATTTGAAATTGCACTTTGATAGTCAGCGTATAAGGCAAGAAGAATCAGTGTGCGCGTCATCCCTGATTTAATTGAATGACTATATTTGGATTTTTTGAAAGCAGACAAATAGAAATGCCTTTCAAAAGGTTCATCGAATATAGGATCACGTTCAGAAACGACTTCTTTTGTAAGATCAAGATACTCCTTAACGACTGGTAAATCAACTACACTTCTATGAGAATATACCGCTAAAAAGGGATCGGCTAACTCATAGATCACATTGTAAGACATATCACGCTTGCGGATAATATATGCATCTTCAACGCCAATATATTGATTTAGATGTGACAAGAACTGATCATAACTATTACCATAAAGCTTTTCAATTATTGATTTATCGCCATCAGACTCAGTCCATTTCCCTAATAACGCTGCTACAATTACTGCGTTATCATTATCTTTTTCCCAGCCCGGATGACTCATTATCCCTGTGAATAATTCAATTTTGATATAGTAATATAATCCATGCGTCTTCTGCAAAAGTTTGTATGGATCTTCATACCCATTTTCTCTCAGCTTATTTGAGAGGAAACTGATTGTACGTTGAGGAATTCTGAGCGTGTTAGGGCTATTATCTTCATTATGTATAAATATAATAGTATTATTTTCAACTATCGGGATTTCTTCTGCCTGAAAGTCAGGAATCAATATACAACCGGATAGGTGCTTTTCTGTTTTATCCCAAGTTTCTTTTGTTTTTATAATATAAACAGGAATATCAGGTTTTAGTCTATGAAGTAAGTTAAGAATACAGTATTTTCCTTCTTCTTTTGATAACGAAGTAAGGTGTATGGTATTTGAGTCATCTAGTCTATTCTTGAAATCATCAATAAATCGCTCATCGTCAATTTCAAAAAATGCTTCGTTAAGTTTATTATCCGTGTTTTTGCTTATGTAATTAAAGCACTGCTCAATGTTAAATACTTGTGATTCATCAAATAAGGTATCAAGTTGATATTCAAGATATTCTTTGATAATTGCTATCTTTTCGATGTTTAATGCTGAAATAGCCTTAATCAAAGAATTAATAGTATAAATATCATTGCTTTTTGAAAAAGCAAATTTTCCATCAACATCATTAGTAAAATCAGCTCTATATGTGTGAGAGCGTACAATCACAACCACAACTAAACGCTGATATTTTTCATAAAGCTTGTTTTTACGATACTTTTTAAGCGTAGTGCGAATTTTATCAGCCGAAGAATTAGATGTAACTTGAACGGCTATTTTTCCATTTGTATCATATAAATCAATAGCTGCGGCGTTCTTTTCCTCAGTATTCAGGTTTTTTAAATCGCAGTCAAACACTTGGTTAAGGAGCGGTATAAAAAAGTATTCACTTGAAATGTTAATATCATAGTAGTTCAAAGTGTTCCTTGCTTCCACCAAATCACACAGCTTGTATAGCAGTTCACTACACGCTTTAATCAATTCCTCTTGTTTCATACTACTCCTCCTTTTTGGCAAATTACTCAGTAACTGCGAATTTCTTTGCAATCATCATGAATGTTGAGTTAGGATATATCTGATTTGCAGGGATAAACAGATACTTCCACGGCTTAAATCCGTTTGCTTCGCTCCAATGCGTTACAGTCTCGCAGTAGAGGATACCACGCTTCTTTTTGGCGATAACGTCAGGATCATTCATATCTTTTTCAGCCTTGACCTCGACAAGATAAATCGTATCCTCGGTCTCGACCACAAAGTCAGGCTCATAATTCTTGCCATGATTATAAGTGATGTTAAACTCTTTAGGTGAGGGGCGCAACCAATTCAGCACATCTTCATCACGCTCAATGATACGGGCAAAGGAAAGTTCACCCTCAGCACTATCAAAGTTGACTTCTTCAAATACGCCTTTTTGATTCCTGTAAAACGTACAGACCTAATGTTACCCTCAAAGTTGTCATATAATGACACAGAAGTACGATAAGAGAAGTTTGTCTGGAGGTTATACTTTCGAGTGCCTACAACTTCCTCCTGAATAAGACCGTTATCACAATAGAAATGCTGCATCATCTGCTTGTAGATCCTGTCAGCTATATCACGCTTATACATCATGACGATATTCTGCATACCATTAGTGCCGTAATAATCTTCATATTTGTCAGCCACTTGGGTAATCAGCTTGAAAAGAAGTGTTTTGCATTTATTATAGTCTATCTCAGGCTTTTTACGAAGCTCACCGAGGATAACACGTTTCGGCTCATATCCCTCAAAATCAATGGCATCTGCACTGACACGCTCCTGATCGGACTGATCTTCAAGGTTCTGTATAAGCATTTCATTTGTCAGCGGTTCATGATTGAATTCGGATAGGTCAATATCGAAATCCACAAACACATATTCCTCTGCACCTGCATCGGTTATGCGTATCTGCGGAATGGGGATAAACTTCTTTTCAGCAGCTCTATGTACCTTTTCTGTATGTTCCTCTGTCCAGCGGATAATTGCAGGAATACTATTTTCATGAAATGTCTGAGCAAGGTCTGTATTCTCAGTTACAGCACTAACCGCCTTTTTAGCGATCTCCTTAACCGCAGTTGGTGTTACCGTATGCGTCGGAGCAGTCTGTATTGCCTGATATACCTCGTTCTTGACAGTTTCCTGAATGGTCTGCAATGCGGTATCTGCTTGTTCTGAGCGTTCTATGCCCATTGCTTCATAAGCAGAAGTCAGTACCTCATCAGGTTCTTCTTCCCATTCAAACGCAAGCTGGGGAACAGCAACTTCTTCCGGCTCTATCTCCTCGACCTTGATAACATTTCCTGCCTTAAAGATAGAATCGCCCTTCTGTGCTTCTGCAAGAATATCTTTGAATTTATCGTGAGCAGTCAGCATAACGGAGTCAATCTCCTTATCACCTGTACGCTCACCGTAAGGCAGACGGAGACCTCTGCCGACCATCTGCTCACGCAGTATCTTTGAAGCGGCTGTACGGAGTGGAATAATGGTATAGAGATTGTTTACATCCCAGCCCTCTTTCAACTTATCAACATGAATAACGATTTCCACGGGATTGTCAGCCTTTTCGACTTCAAGGAGCATCTTTGTATTGGCTTCGGACTCAGCAACACCCTGTTTAGAGTGTACCACCACGACCTTATTCTTGTATGCTCCATTGCAGAAAGCATCGGACTTTATGTAGTCCTCAACCCACTTGGCATGAGCGGTATCTTTGCAGACAACAAGTACAAAGGGCTTTACAATGGGTTTTCCATTATTTGCGGCATACACCTGTAACTTCTGCCTGATACGTTCATGACAAATGATACCGTCTTGTAACATGAGTTTGTCTATCTGTTCGTCTCCAAAATTGTAGAAATCAACATCTGAACGGGTAACAGCAAACGGCGTTCTTGTATAACCATCTGCAATAGCTTTAGAAAGCGGATACTCGAAGACTACATTCTTGAATGGTTCTTGCTTACCGCCCTTCTTTTTTGCCGCCATTAATGGTGTAGCTGTCAACTCTAAGCCCAGTAGTGGGTGAAGTTCATTAAGTGCTTGCTCACCTTTTTCTCCATGATAGTGATGTGATTCATCCATAATCATTACAAGATCAGGCAGACTTGCAAGCATTTCGTAGAATGATTCTCCATAATACTCATTGATGTGCTTCATGTTGGAGTTTTCTTTATTAAACTTGTCAATATTAAAAACGAAGATACGCACATCACTTTGTACACTCGGCAAGGGTTTTCCGGCATAATCATCACCCGTGATGATTTCTGGTTGATTTGTAAAGCAACTCAGGCCACGAAACACATATTTCGAACTGTTATTGTCGTGCAAATCACTGCAAAGTTTGTTGTAGATAGTTGTATTTGGAGCAACAACAAAGAAATTTTTGATATTGTGCTGTGTATAGAGATATGCGATAAATGCACCCATGAGCCTTGTCTTGCCGACTCCCGTTGCAAGAGCAAAGGTCAGCGACATGAAATCACGCTCAAAATCGGTACAAGTCGGATAAAGAGCTTTGACAGCACCAAGGGCAGCCTGCAAATTCATACCCTTTTTGAGGTTTACGCTGTTTACGATGATGTCAAGGATCTCAAGCGACTTCTTCTGCGGTTTACGCAGTGACATGACTCCGCTGATATATTCAGGTGTGTATAGAGTAAAATCAGCCCTCATCGTCGCATTCCTCCTCATCATCGTATACAGGCGGATGAATGATATTCAGGTTATAGTCAGCCTTGTCAAATTCACAGCGTTCAAGAAGCATCTGCGGAATTTTCTTGACCGTAATATGGGGATTCAGCTTGTCCATTCCCTTATCAAACGAACAGCAGGCAATCACAAGATACTCGTCATCTTCCATACCGCCAATGATAGAATCCATAAAAGCAGCGTTCAGGTGACGGGTAGTGACAAAGAGATAGGATTTCTCGTTGCCGTGAGACTGTTTCCAGAATGCAGAGCTGTCTGGCTCATAGGTAAAGCCTTCGTGCAAAGCTATTGCCGCCGCAAGCATTTCTGCACTATAATCCGGATTGATAATATATTCTCCGAATTCATCTTTGTTAATGAGTGAAGGAGCAAGTTCATAAAACTTAAATCCTCCACCTCCTTGCCAATTCACCATTGATGAAATACCTGTCTGTTCTCCAGCAATGACATTATTTAGGCGCGGATGGCTCAAAGAATAACAATGTTCTCCTAATTCTATGCCAATATATTTTCTGTTTAGCTTATGAGCAACTGCTGCAGTAGTTCCAGAGCCAAGAAAAGAATCCAATACTATGTCGCCTGGTTGAGTAAAATTGTTTATTATACGGAATAACAACCTTTCAGGTTTTTTACTATTCTTAAAATATACTCCACCTTCATCGTCGACATTACCCATATCGAGGTAAAATCCATCCCACCAATCTCCGAGAATATTAGATAGTTGCAACGAATATCCATTTGTTGAATCTACCATATTAAATTTTAAAGAAATGGGAATGTACTGATTAAAACCAGTCGATGTTTTTTTGATAAAATATGTATCATTTCCATACTGCCGTTTTATTACAAGCTTTCCATTTGTTAGCATAGAGTTAAGAAAATGCTGTTCCTGCTTTACTGCCGCCGGTGCTGTATGTGTTCTGCCTATATATTCACGATTTTCATATACATATTTTCTAAATGGTTCGCTAAGTGAATAAAGTTGTGGCAAATTCTTTGAAGAAGGCTTTAATCCAATTGTATTAAAAGCTTTAATCACAGCTTGTTCTTCAATCAGTGCTGACATTATATACAGATCACTGTCGCCATCTAATGGTTTAATAATATATGAGTAATGATCGTCATAGTCGCTCTTTTCATATATGGGGTTCATAGTCAAATGCTTGGAGTAAACATGAAGTAAATTGTCCCCCAAAAAGTAGACAGTAAAAATGCACCCACCCTGCAATAAATGAAGCGCAGGTAACTGTTATTGAGAAAATCCCAATTTGCAGACAGTGAATCTGCATCGTGGACACTGAAAA